>ENA-ORDC01000568-ORDC01000568.1-marine-metagenome-genome-assembly--contig:-NODE-568-length-34902-cov-4.267624_pt1 | contig 34902 bp, 34 predicted proteins | sample MGYA00237783_ERZ508515 | MGnify/ENA primary metagenome ERZ508515 (study PRJEB26186, sample SAMN06268792) | marine metagenome | isolation source: Eden Landing Ponds, San Francisco, CA, USA | place... | reverse complement strand
CGCTCACGAAGACCGTCACCGACCACATCCAGCAGTACACGCAGGTCGGCGGCGCGCGCCCGTTCGGCGTCGCGCTCCTCATCGGCGGCGTCGAAAACGGCACGCCCCGCCTCTACGAGACGGACCCCTCGGGGACCCCCTACGAGTGGAAGGCCGTCTCCATCGGGGCCGACCGCGGCGACCACCAAGAGCACCTCGAAGAGAACTTCCGCGACGACCTGACCCTCGACGAGGGCATCGAACTCGCCCTCGAAGCCATCGCCTCGACCAGCGACGAGGGCACCGCGCCCGACGGCGTCGACGTGGGGACCGTCTCCGCGGAGTCCGAGCGATTCGTCGAACTGTCCAACGACGAAATCGAGAGTTACCTCGAAGCCAACGACCTGTTGGCGACCGAGGACGACGAACAGACCGAAGAGTAAACCGCGTCCCGCGGTTCCCGTTCTCGTTTCCGGTTCCCGCGCGTTCTTCTCCGACCCCCGCCCGGCGAGCGACCGCGTCGTCGCCTCGGACGCGACCGGGAGCGGTCGCGTCGCTCGCCGGGCGGAACACGAGGCCGGAACGGAAAACGGAAAACGAACAACCGAAACAGAACCGGAAACGCGGTCGTCTATCGGGCCACGAAGGGAGACTGCGCGCGGCTCAGTACTCCTCGTAGGCGAGGTTCATGAGCCACTGCGAGAAGGCGTTGCTGTTGGCGTTAATCTCCTCTTCGCCGATGAGCGGCGAGAGCATGTCGCCCGCCATCAGCATCGAGAAGTCGAGGTCGCGCGCGGCCGGTTCGAGGTAGTAGGTGGTGTGGCCGCTGTAAACCGTCTCGGTCCGCTTGATGAGACCGAGCGACTCAAGCACCTCGGCGATGCGGCTCCCCTTCCGGGAGGAGATGTCGAGTTCTTTCCAGAAGTCGCTCTGGTGGATGCCGCCCGACTCGCGGATGAGTTCCAGTCCCGCGTGCTCGTCGGAAGAAAGGTCTTGCTCGGCTTCGCTCGCGCTCATACCACCTACACGTCGTGCGAGCGGTTTAATCCTGACGTTCGACCGGTTCGAAGGCGGTCTGACACGGCGGCCCGTCGGCGAATTCGTACGCGAATTCCGCCTCGCCGAGCGTGATGACTGACGACGAGCGCGTGCCGAACCGACCCGCCGGGTCGTGGACGCAGACGCCGAAGTCGTGGTCGGCGAGCGCGGCCTTCGCCCGCTCGCGCCACGCCGTCACCGATTCGCTCGGCTCGGGCTGAAGGGCCTCCTCCAGTCGCCGGGCGTTGTCGGCCTGCGTCTCGCCCACTTCGGGGCGTCGCTCGGGGACGAACCACGAATCGGGCGTGCCGACGTTGACGACGACGCGAACGCCGGGGTCGAAGTTCCGAACCGATAGGCTCCCGTCCCACTCGAAGAACAGCGCGGCGGTCTCGTCGGCGACGACGAGGTTGAAGCCGTCGTAGGTGTCGTCCTCGACCGCGTGCTCGACGAACCGCGCGGCGTCCTCGGCGGTCTCGTGGCGGAGCGCGTCGCGGACGAGGTGGCCCCGGGAGCGCTCGCCGCCGCCGTCGACCTCGACCCAGCGGTTCGTGATGCCGACGAAGACGCCCGCGTCGTTGTAGCCGACCCACGTCCCTCCCGCCTCGGCGTCCCGCGGCGCGACGATGCCGGGACCGTCGCCGTTGTCCCACCGTCGGGGCGGTTCGGCGGGTCTGCCGAGGAGTTCGTCGCGGTTGGCGGCGACGACGACCGGCGCGTCTTCGAACACCTGCCACGCGAGGATGAGTGTGCACACGAGGTGGGAGTAGGCACTCGGCGCAGAAAAACACCGGTTTCACCCCGACGCGCCGGGCGTCGGGTCTCAGTCTTCGCGCTCGGCGTCGGCTTCGAACCGGCTCGGGTCGCGCGACGCGAGCGCGACGTTCACGGCGGCGACGTTCTCCGGCACGTCGTGGACGCGGACGATGTCGGCCCCGCGGTCGGCGGCGATGGCCGTGCCCGCGACGGTCGCCGCGAGGTTGTCGCCGGGCTTCTCGCCGACGAGCGAGAACATCGACTTGTGGGAGTGGCCGACGAGAATCGGACAGCCGAGCGCGGCGAACTCGTCGGTTCGCCCGAGGAGTTCGAAGTTCTCGGCCTTCGACTTCCCGAAGCCGAGACCGGGGTCGACGATGAGGTTCCGCCGCGGGATGCCCGCCTTCTCGGCGAGTAACACCAGTTCGGTCAGTTCGTCGATGACGTCCTCGACCACGTCGTCGTAGTCGACCTCGCGGGTCGGGTCGACCGGCGCGTCGATGCTGTGCATCACGATGACCGGCGCGTCACGCTCGGCCGCGAGGAAGCGCATCTCGGGGTCTTCGAGGCCGGTCACGTCGTTGAGGATGTCCGCGCCGGCGTCGAGGGCGGCCTCGCCGACCGCGGCCTTCCGGGTGTCTACCGACACGAGCACGTCGAGGTCGGAGATGGCCTCGATGACGGGCGCGACGCGGCGAATCTCCTCGTCGACGGGGACCTCGGCCGCGCCGGGGCGGGTGCTCTCGCCGCCCACGTCGATGATGTCCACGCCGGCGTCGACCATCGCCCGCGCCTGCTCGACGGCGTCGTCGATGTCGTAGAACTCCCCGCCGTCGTGGAAGCTGTTCGGCGTCACGTTCAGAATGCCCATGACGGCCGTGCCGTCGTCCCACGGGTAGTCGCTGGCTTCGTCGTCGCCGGCGTCGCCAGCGTCGTCAGCGTCGCCGGCATCGTCAGCGTCGCCGGCATCGCCAGCGTCGCCGGCATCGTCAGCGTCGCCGGCATCGCCAGCGTCGCCGCCCTCGTCGGCGGCGTCAGCCGAGTCGAAGTCGAGCGTCTCACGAATCTCCTCGCCGACCCCCGCGAGCGCGTACGGCCGGGCTTCGAGGCCCGCCGTCAACCGCTCGAACTGGTCGAGCGTCCCGGTCAAGACCACGTCGACGAGTTCGCCGCCGAACTCGTGGCCCGAGACGGCGCAGTCTCCCCCGACCGACAGCAGTTCCTCGCGGAGCACCCGGGCCTGTCGGCGCTGGACGCGAGTGTGAACCGTTCGGTTGACCGCCCGCTTCGCGCGCTCGCTCCGGTCGGCGGCGTCGGCGACGTTCGCGCGTTCGAGGGTCCGACGGGCGTCGTCGAGCGTCCGGTGGGCCTTCGGGACGACCGCCCGCGTCCACGTCGTGCGGGCCTCGGCGACGACGTACAGCGAGCCGACGACGAGCACGCAGTCGTCGGGGTCGGCGCGGGCGCGCGCTCGGTCGAGCGCCGAGGCGACCGCGCCGCCGGTCTCGACTGCGGGGCCGTCGAGTCGCTCGAAGACTGACGACAGTATCTCGGGGTCTTCGCCCCGCGAGATATCCGCCTTGCAGGTGACGACCGACGCGACCTCCGGGAGCGCCTCGACCATCTCGCCGTGGTCCTTGTCGTGCATCGCGCCGTAGACGAGGTGGAGGTCGTCGTAGTCGAACTCGTCGAGGACGGTGGCGACCTGCGCGCAGGCGTCGGGGTTGTGCGCCCCGTCGAGGACGACCGTCGGCTCCGTGCCCATGACCTCGAACCGACCCGGCCAGTGGGCGTTTCGGAGGCCGCGGTGAATCGCCTCCGCGCCGATGTCGGAGCGGACCTGCCGGGCGAGCGACACGGCGATACCGGCGTTTCGCGCCTGATACGCGCCCAGAAGGGGTATTCGAACGTCGAGCGTCTCGGCGTCGGTCTCGACGGTGACGGCGGCCTCTTGGTGGTTGACGCGGCCGCCGTAGGAGGCGCGAACGTCGGCGTCGGCGTCGCCGACGGTCAGCACGTCGCCGACCTCCTCGCGGATGACCGACAGCGCCTCGCCGGTCGCCCCGGTCACGAGCGGCGCGTCGGCGGGCGCGACGGCGGCTTTCGTCTTCGCGATTTCCGCGACCGTGTCACCGAGGACGGCGGTGTGTTCGAGCGAGACGTTGGTGACGGCGCTGGCGACCGGGTCGACGGCGCTCGTCGCGTCGAGTTCGCCGCCCATCCCGACTTCGAGAACCGCCACGTCGACGCCCGCGCGGTCGAAGTACCACAGCGCGAGTGCGGTCACGGTCTCGAAGAAGGTCAGCGGCTCGCCGTCGGCGGCGCGCTCGACGAGGTACGGCTTGGCTTCGGCCACGAACGACGACAGCGCGGACTTCGGAACCTTCCGGCCGTCGACGCGGATTCGCTCCCGCACGTCGTCGAAGTGCGGCGAGGTGTAGAGGCCGACGTGCGCGCCCGACTCGCGCAGTATCGCGTCGACCATCCGGGCGGTGCTTCCTTTGCCGTTCGACCCCGCGACCTGCACGAACGACACGTCTTCGTGGGGGTTGCCGAGGTGAGAGAGCAACCGCCGAATCGACTCGGTCCCCGGCTTGACCTGAAACCGCCGGAGGTCGAAAAGGAAGTTCACCGCCTCGTGGTACTCCATACGCGTGAGAAACCGGACGGTGGGCTTAGGCCTAACGCTCGACATCACTCCTGCGGCACGAGGCCGACCTCCCGAGCACCCGAGCACCCTCAGTCCGTCACCGGAGCGCCCCTGACGCGCCCGGTTCAGTCGATGTGGACGACGAGCACCGGACGCTTGGCGTTCTCGATGACGCGCTCGGTGACGCTCCCGAGCGACGTGAGCTTGTCGCGGCCGGTCCGCCCGTGGGTCCCCATCACGACCACGTCGACGCCGTGTTCGTCGGCGTAGTCGAGGATGACCTTGTGCGGGACGCCGTCTCGAACCGCCGTCGTCGCCGCGGTCTTCCCCTCGCACTTCGCGGCGCACCGCTCGACCGCATCGACCGCGTCGTCGCGGAGCGACTGGATGACGGCGTCCTGTTGGTCGCCGCCGGCGGCGAGGTACACCCGCTGGTCGACGACCGACAGCACGTGGACCGTCGACTCCGCCCCGGCGAGTTCGAGCGCGTGCTCGATTGCCTGCATCGTCCCCTCGCTCCCGTCGGTCGGCACCAGGATGTGTTCGTACATAGCTCTGTGTTCGTCTCGCCGACACTTGAAGGGACACCGTCGGTGTTAGGTCGTGGGAACGGGTCGCGGGTCGGGTCCGAAAGGGCTGTCACGAGTTTCAGGCACGACTCGTGCCTGAAACGCCGATGCACTCGCATTGCTCGCGCATCAAGCGTTAGGCCCTCTTTCGCTCCGCTCAATCGTGCCTAAAATCGCGTGAGACTCACTTCGTTCGTCTCACTGACTTCCGGCACTCCTTCACGCTGTTCAGTCGTGCCTGAAGCACCGTTGGCCGGTGAACACCATCGCAATCCCGCGCTCGTCGCACGCCTCGATGACCTCCTCGTCGTTCACGGACCCGCCGGGCTGGATGACCGCCTCGATACCCGCGTCGGCCGCCTTCTCCACGCCGTCCGGGAACGGGAAGAACGCATCCGACGCCATTACGGCACCCTGCGCGTCCTTGCCCTCGGCGTGTTCCTCGGCCTTCATCGCGGCGAGTTCGACCGCGTCGACGCGGGAGACCTGCCCCATGCCGACGCCGACCGTCTCGGTGCCCTTGGCGAAGAGGATGCCGTTGGACTTCACGTGCTTCAGGACCTTCCACGCGAACAGCATCGTCTCTAACTGCTCGTCCGTGGGTTCGGTCTCGGTGACGACTTCGAGGTCGTCGAGGGTCGGCGTCCAGAGGTCGCGCTCCTGGACGAGTCGCCCCCCGACGAGCGCCTTCTCGGTGTAGGTCTCAGTCCGGTCGCCGAGTTCGCCCACATCAAGGACGCGGAGGTTCTTCTTTTCGGTCAGCACGTCGAGCGCGTCGTCGGTGTAGCCGGGCGCGACGACGACTTCCTTAAACGAATCGACGATGAGTTCGGCCGTCTCGGCGTCGCACTCGCGGTTGAGCGCGACGATGCCGCCGAAGGCGCTCATCGGGTCGGTGGCGAGGGCGTCGGCGTAGGCCGCCGCGAGCGTGTCGGCGGTGGCACAGCCGGCGGGGTTCGTGTGCTTGATGACCGCCGCGGCGGGCTCGTCGAACTCCTTGATGATGTTGAGCGCGCCGTCGGCGTCGTTGTAGTTGTTGTACGACAGCCCCTTCGCGCCCTCGTTGAGCTGGGGCGCGCCGACGACCGACGCCTCGTCGCACGTCTCGTCAACGTAGACGGCGGCGTCCTGATGGGGATTCTCGCCGTACCGGAGCTCGTCGTAGCGGTCCTCGGAGGTGACGCGGCGCTCGGGGAGGCCGGCGTCCACGTCGCCCTCGACGGTGACGGAATCGTCTTCGACCGTCACGCGGTCCTCGGCGAACCAGCGGACGGCGCGCGGGTAGGCCTTGAACTCGGCGTCGTAGAGGACGCGGGATTTGAGGTCGTCGGCGTCGTCATCGGTGTACACCGGGACGGCCTCCTGTGTCACGATGGGGCCGGCGTCGACCTCCTCGCCGACGACGTGGACCGTACAGCCGGTCGTCTTGACGCCGGCGTCGAGGACCTGTTCGTGGGCGTCCATGCCGGGGAACGCGGGGAGGAGCGACGGGTGGACGTTGAGCGTCGTCGGCGCGGCGTCGAGGAACGTCGAGGTGAGCACGCGCATGTAGCCGTCGAGACAGACGATATCGAAGTCGTACGCCGCGAGGGCGTCGAGGATGCGCTCCTCGTGGGACTCGCGGGACTCGTCGTCGCCGCGTTCGACGACTTCGCTGGGGATGCCGCGTTCGTCCGCCCAGTCGAGGACGGGCGCGTCGGCGCTGTTCGAGACGACGACGCCGAGTTCCGCCCCGCCGGGGGCGCGGTCGGCGACGTTGCGCAGGTTTCGTCCGCGGTTGCTCGCGAGACCGGCGATGGTGACCATGTGAGAATGGCGACTCGCGGCCCTCAAAGTGGTTGCGGTCCTCGACGGTCGAGTATCCTCGATTGTGTATATGTCGGCCCAGACTCGACCGCAGACAGGGGTTGAGTACGCACACTTGTGCGCAAGCATCGCCTCCGCGACGGCGACGAACCCCCAGCGTTTAACCGCCCCCATCGTGACGGCTCAGACATGACCGACGCCGACCGGCACGACCCGCTGTACGCGGTGTCCCCGCTCGACGGGCGATACGCCTCTCGAACCGCACCCCTCGCGCCGCACGTGAGCGAGGCCGCGCTCATGCGCGCCCGCGTGGAAGTCGAAGTGGAGTACCTCCTCGCGCTCGCCGACCTCGACGCGACGCCGCTTTCGTTCTCCGAGGCCGAGCGCGCCGACCTCCGGGCGCTCTACGAGGAGTTCGACGCCGACGACGCCGACCTCGTGAAACGGCTCGAAGTCGAGGGCGCGGAAGGCTTCTCGGCGACGAACCACGACGTGAAGGCCGTCGAGTACTTCATCCGCACCGAGACCGCCGAGTCGGTCCACCCGTGGATTCACTTCGGCCTCACCTCCGAGGACGTGAACAACCTCGCCCAGCGCCTCATGGTGAAGGGCGCGGTCGAGGAGGTGCTCGTGCCCGAACTCCGCGACACGCGAGACGAACTCGTCTCGCTCGCACAGGAGTTCCGCGACGTGCCCATGCTCGCACGCACCCACGGTCAGCCCGCGACGCCGACGACGTTCGGCAAGGAGATGGCCGTCTACGCCGCCCGCCTCGGTCGGACGCTCGCCCGCGTCGAGGCCGCGACCGACGACCTCGCCGGCAAGCTCGCGGGTGCGTCGGGGGTCTACGCCGCCCACGTCGCCGCCTACCCCGACGTTGACTGGCGGGCGTTCTCCCGCGAGTTCGTCGGGTCGCTCGGCCTCGACCACACCGCGCTCGCCACGCAGGTCAACCCCTGCGACGACCTCGCGGCGCTGTTCGACGCCGTCCGCGGCGTCAACAACGTCCTCGTCGACCTCGACCGCGACGCGTGGCTGTACGTCTCCGACCGCTATCTGGGACAGGAGGCCGTCGAGGGCGAGACCGGCTCGTCGACGATGCCGCACAAGGTCAACCCCATCGACTTCGAGAACTCCGAGGGCAACCTCTCGAAGGCCAACGCGGACCTGACGTTCCTCGCCGACTACGTGACGACCTCGCGCCTCCAGCGCGACCTCTCTGACTCCACGGTCAAGCGCAACGTCGGCGCGGCGTTCGCCCACTGCCTCATCGGCTACAAGAAGACCCAGACCGGTCTCGGGAAGGTCGTCCCGAACGAGCGGGTCATGCGCGACGAACTCGACGACACGCCGGCCATCATCGGCGAGGCCGTCCAGACGATTCTCCGCCGCGAGGGCGACACGCAGGCCTACGAGCGGGTGAAGGAACTCACCCGCGGCCGCGAGGTGACCCTCGACGACTTCCACGACCTGTTTGCGGACCTCGACGTGGACGAGCAGACCCGCGAGGAACTGCTCGCGCTCACGCCCGCGACGTACGTCGGTCTCGCGGACGAACTCGTCGACGACGTCGACAACTGAACCGTCGGTCGGGTCGCCGGGTCGGCAGGCGACCGCCCGGCGAAGCGACACGCTCTCTGTTCTGCGGTCGGCCGAACGCGTCGCTGAGGCGAGCGACTGTCAGGAGAAACCCAAGACCGCCTCAGAAGCCGACGGGCACGGGATATCGGCTTCGGCGCGGTTCGGGCACGGGTTCGGAGAGCGCCGGCACGGTTGGGCTGGACAGGCTGGTCCGCGCGATGCGGTGCGTCATGGGCTGGTGTGACGACGCTGGGCGCTCACCGTGGCTAAATTATTTACTCATCATAGAATAAGTCTTTTGGTGGGGTGGGACGTTGGTGGATGTATGAAAGCAATCGCCGTCGAGCGCGGGGAAGACAAGCCGGTCGTCATCGAGAAGCCGCGACCGGAACCCGACGCCGGGGAGGCGCTCGTCCGGACGCTTCGGGTCGGCGTGGACGGGACGGACCACGAGGTCATCGCCGGCGGCCACGGCGGGTTCCCGGAGGGCGAAGACCACCTCGTGCTCGGCCACGAGGCGGTCGGCGTCGTCGTCGACCCGAACGACACCGAACTGGAGGAAGGCGACGTCGTCGTGCCGACGGTCCGCCGGCCGCCGGCGTCGGGGACGAACGAGTACTTCGAGAAGAACCAACCCGACATGGCTCCCGACGGGATGTACGCCGAGCGCGGTATCGTCGGCGCGCACGGGTTCATGTCCGAGTACTTCACGAGCCCGTCGAACTACCTCGTTCGCATCCCGCGCTCGCAGGCCGAACTCGGCTTCCTCATCGAACCCATCTCCATCACCGAGAAGGCGCGCGAGCAGGCCTACGCGAGTCGGTCCGCGTTCGACTGGAACCCCTCGTCGGCGCTCGTCCTCGGCAACGGGAGCCTCGGGCTCCTGACGCTCGCCATGCTGAAGGCCGACGATAAGGGCTACGAGAGCCTCTACTGCCTCGGTCGGCGCGACCGCCCCGACCCGACTATCGACGTCATCGAGAAACTCGGCGCGACGTACGTCGACTCCCGCGAGACGCCGGTCGAGGAGGTTCCGAGCGCACACGAGGGCATGGACTTCATCTACGAGGCGACCGGCTTCCCCAAACACGCCATCCAGTCGGTGCAGGCGCTCGCGCCCAACGGCGTCGCCGCGCTCCTCGGCGTCCCGAGCGACTGGAAGTTCGAGGTCGACGCCGGGGCGTTCCACCGCGAGATGGTCCTCCACAACAAGGCGCTCGTCGGCAGTGTCAACTCCCACGTCAAGCACTTCGAGGCCGCGACCGTGACGTTCACAAAGCTCCCGCGGTGGTTCCTCCGCGATTTGGTCACCGGCGTCCACCCGCTTTCGGAGTTCGAAGCAGCATTCGAAGACGACGACACCACTATAAAAACCGCCATCGAATTCGGTACTGTATGAAGAACGTCGACGACCTCATCGCCAGCGCGGCTGAGCTCGCGGACCGCGGCCTCTCGAAAGGCGAGATTGCCGACGAGTTGAACGTCTCGCGCGAGACGGCCAGTTGGCTTGTCGAACGAAGCGGCGCGGCGACCGAACCCGAGCCCCGTGCGGAGCCCGACGGCCCCGACGACATCCACGTCGACTGGAACGCCATCGGCAGTGGCGGCAAGCGACTCACCTACATCGGGCGCGCGCTCGCCGACCTGCTCATGGAGACGAACGGCGAGGCCGACGTGACCGTCGGCATCGAGAAGGCGGGCGTCCCCCTCGCGACCTCCGTCTCGCGCGAGCTCGAAACGACGCTCGGCGCGTACTCGCCCGCGAAACACCAGTGGGACGAAGGCGACCTCGAAGACCTCGGCGGCGGGTTCTCCCGGAACTTCTCGCCCGTCGAGGGCCGCAAGTGCTTCATCGTCGACGACACGGTGACGAGCGGCACGACGCTCCGGGAGACCATCGACGCCATCCGCTCCGAGGGCGGCGAGCCGCTCGCGTGCGTGGTCATCGTCGACAAGCAGGGCGTCGAAGAGATAGACGGCGTCCCCGTCCACTCGCTTATCAACGTCGTCCGCGTCGGCGAGCAGTAAGCCGCCGTCTCGGTCGCACGGCTCGACGGTTCCGATGTGACCGCGACGCAACTCCTTTGTCCGCCCGGCCGCTAGCTGGGTGCATGACGTTCCAACCGGAGAGTTTGGACCCAGAGGAAGTACAGACCCGCGTCGACGAGGCCGTCGCGGACAACCGCGTCGTCCTGTTCATGAAGGGCAACCGCCTGATGCCGCAGTGCGGCTACTCCGCGAAGGCGGTCGACCTCATCTCCCAGTACGTCGACGAGTTCGAGACCGTCGACGTGTTGCCCGCGCTCCCGCACTACCGCGAGGCGCTCAAGGGGAAAAGCGACTGGGAGACCATCCCACAGACGTTCGTCGACGGCGAGTTCGTCGGCGGCAGTGACATCCTCGAAGAACTCGACGAGCGCGGCGAACTCGAAGCGGCGCTGACCGGCGCGAACTGACCGCCGGGACCGCACCCGACAGACCACCCGACAGCGGCCGGACGGCGACTTTCCGTCTCTCGACTAACGAGAAGGGGAGGCCATATAAGCCTCGAACTCGTACATCCACGCAGGTATCGCCATCCGGGTGCGCCCGCACCGTGGCTCTCGTCGATACCGAAGCCAACAATGTCAGGCCGCGTATATCGACTCCATTCGACGTTGGAACTGCCACTCGAAGACGTGATGGACTACTTCGAAAACGACCCAGAACTGCCGCCTGAGGTCGAGAACGTAGACATCACCCGCCGAAACAACACCCTCATCATCAAAGCCGTCTCCGCCGACGACAACCTCAGCAAGTACACGCCGACGGCCCAGTTGAAAGCGAGCGTGACGGAAAACCGCGTCTACGAAGAAGAGCCCCCCCGAGCGGGAGCGCCCAACTGGGGAGATGAAGAAGAAGAGGAGATTCCCTCCGAGCTCGTCGAGTTCGCCTGCTTCAAAGGCGACCTCGAAACCGTGCTCCAGAACACGGCGCTCCAGTATCCGATGTTCCTCGTCCTCCGCGAGATTGCGATGCTCTCGGAGAAGGGGACGCTGACCGCTATCACCGAGGAGAGCGACGAACTGCAGGCGACGCGCATCGTCGAGGGCGAGGTGCGTGCCGCCTCCGTCGAAGTCGTCGAGAACCCACAGCAGAACGGCTCGTCGGACAGCGGAATCAACTGGCGCGACAACAAGTTCATCTCCTAACCGCGTCGTATCTCCCCATCTCGTCACCGCCGAATCGCGTGAGCCAGCGGCCCAAATCGTGTTCGGCGGTATCACGGCGCACGCGACTGCTCGGGCAAAAAGCATTTACACTATCTAATTAGATGTAATTACACACCATGTCGGAAGCCGAAGCCTTCCCGGACTACCTCGACGTCGACTACACCGACGGCGAGGGAGAGACGCCGGAGGACTACCCGAGTATCGAGGACAAAATCGAGAAAGCCATCGAGGTCACGAAGCAGGGACTCGAACAGTACGAGAACCCCGCCGTGATGTGGACCGGCGGGAAGGACTCGACGCTCACGCTCTACTTCATCAAGGAGGTCGCAGAGCGCTACGACCTCGAAGTGCCGCCGGCGGTCTTCATCGACCACTACCAGCACTTCGACGAGATTATGGACTTCGTCGAGCACTGGGCCGACGAGTGGGACCTCGACGTCATCTGGGCGCGTAACGAGGACGTCGGCGCGTACGTCGACGAACACGGCCTCGAACCCGGCGACGACATCCCGGTTTCCGAACTCTCCGAGCACAACCAGCACCACGTCCGCGAGATTCTCGAGTACGAGGAGGAGACGTTCCCCTTCCTGCTCGACACCTACGTCGGCAACCACCTGCTGAAGACCGTCGCGCTCAACGACACCCTCGAAGAACACGACATCGACGGCGTCATCTCCGGCGTCCGCTGGGACGAACAGGAGGCCCGCGCCGACGAGACGTTCTTCAGCCCCCGTCACGACCCCGACATCTACCCCCCGCACGACCGCATTCAACCCATCCTCCAGTTCGAAGAGAGCGCCGTCTGGGACGCTTTCTGGTACTTCGCGGTCCCCGACACCGTCGAGAACTACCCCGAGGACGGCTACGTCCCGACGAGCGACACCGACCTCCCCGAGGGCGTCACCCAAGAGGACGTGCCCGTCTCGCCGAAGTACTTCGCCGGCTTCCGGAGTCTCGGCAGTGAGGTCTCGACCGACAAGTCCGCCGAGGAACCGGCGTGGCTACAGGACATGGAGAACACGACCGAGCGCGCGGGCCGCGCCCAGGACAAAGAGGACCTGATGGAGCGCCTGCGCGACCTCGGCTACATGTGACGACGGTCGATATCTAACGCGAACGTCGCCACGCGCTCACTTTTTCGCGGCCCGCTTCGAGAGCGACTGTGACCGTCCCACAGCGGAAACAGCGATATTCTCTCCGAGCGATTTCTGTTGTGTGGCTCACACGTTCCACGACTCCCTCGACGTCGACTACGACGACGGCCGCGAGGAGACCGCCGCGAACTCCCCGACGCTGGAAGCGAAACTGGAGAAGGCGGCCGCGGTGACCGCGACTGCCCTCGAACAGTACGAGCGCCCGGCCGTCATGTGGACCGGCGGGAAAGACTCCACGCTCGTCCTCTACGTCGTCCGCGAGGTCGCCGCCGACGCGGGCGTCCCCGTGCCGCCGGTCGTCTTCATCGACCACTTCGAGCACTTCGACGAGACCGAGGCGTTCGTCCGCGAGTGGGTCGACCGCTGGGGCCTCGACCTCGTCGTCGCCCGCAACGAGGACTTCGCGTGCCTCGGCGCGTCGCCCGGCGACGAGATTCCCGTCTCCGACCTCGGCGCGAGCGCGGAACGCGAGGGCCGCGCGCAGGACAAAGAGGACCTGATGGGTCGGCTCCGCGATTTGGGGTACGTGTAGCCTCACGCCAGTCACGCAGACGCGGGTGGACCGCGCGAACACCGTAGCGCCTATCTTCCCCAACACGCTATCGCCTCCATGACAGCCGAGTGGGTCAGCCTCTTCTCCGGCGGCAAGGACTCCTCGTGGGCGCTCTACCGCGCGCTCGAAGAGGGGTTGAACGTCACCCGCCTCCTGACCGTCCACCCCAGCGACGACTCGTATATGTACCACGTCCCGGCGACCGATCTCGCCGCGCTCGCCGCCGAGAGCACCGGCATCGAGCTCGTGGAGGTCCACCCCGGAGACCTCGAAGCGACCGACGCCGCCGACTCCGGCGCACAGGGCGACGCCGAACTCGAACCCCTCGAAGCGGCGCTGTCGGAGCTCCAAACCGAGTTCGACCTCGCGGGCGTCACCGCCGGGGCCATCGAAAGCGAGTTCCAGACCGACCGGATTCAGGCGATGTGCGACCGCCTCGGAATCGACCTGTTCGCCCCGCTGTGGCAGGAAGACCCCCGCGAACTCGGCGACGCCATGCTCGCGGCGGGCTTCGAAATCACCATCATCCAGGTCGCGGCCCACGGCCTCGACGAGTCGTGGCTCGGTCGGACGCTCGACGCCGACGCGCTCGACGAACTGGAGACGCTCAACGAGCGGTACGGCGTCCACATCCTCGGCGAGGGCGGCGAGTTCGAGACGCTCGTCACCGACGGCCCGCACATGGACCGCCCCATCGAACTGGAGTACGAAACGGAGTGGGAGGGAACCCACGGCAGGCTCCGCATCACCGACGCGTCCCTCGGCTGAGAAAAAGAACCCGCGTCCGCGGCTCGGACCGCGGAACCGTGTTACTGGCCGTTCGTCAACCGCGAGTGCGCCCCGATGAGGGCGTTCGAGAGGTCGAGGCTCTCGATGTGGGTCTCCTCGTCGACGATGGAGTTCTTGAGCTCCGCGTTTCGGATGACTGCCCCGGGGAAGACCACGGACTCTTCGAGAACGGAGTCCTCGATGACCGCGTCGGCCATGACGTGGACGTTGGTGCCGACCTCCGTGTTCGTGAGCGTCGCCGACTCGTGGATGTAGTTCTCGCCGCCGAGGTACCACGCCACGGCGTCGAGATAGCTCTGGGGCGTCCCGATGTCGAACCACGCGTCGTCGAACGTGTAGGCGAACAGGTCGCCGTTCTGCTGGAGCCACTGCATGAACCAGCCGGGTTCGTCGGGGTTGTTGTCGCCGGAGAGGTACTCGCCGAACTTGGGGAGGTCGCCCGCCGGGATGGCGTAGCAGGCGATGGAGACGAGCGTGCTCTTCGGGTCTTCGGGCTTCTCCTGGAAGTTGATGACGCGGTCGCCGTCGAGTTCGACGAGGCCGTAGGCCTTCGCGCGCTCTTTGTCGCCCACGTCGTAGGCGGCGAGACACGGCGCGTTCTTCTCGTAGAAGAAGTCCACGAAGTCGCCCACGTCGAAGCTGATGAGGTTGTCGCCCGCGATGACGACGAGGTCCTCGTCGACCTCCTCGCGGTCGATGAGTTGGGCGAGCGCGCCGACGACGCCGAACTTCTCGTCTTCTTCGCTCGTGTCTTCGACCGACAGCGTCGGCTTTTCGAACGACGATTCGTCGATGTACTCCTCGAACGCGCCGGCGAAGCGCTCGTTCGTGCTCACGAACACCTCGGAGACCCGGTCGTCGGCCTCCAAGTCTTCGAAGATGGTGTCGATGACCGTCTTGTCACCGACCGGCAAGAACATCTTGGGTCGGTGTTTGGTAATCGGCCACAGACGCGTCGCGTACCCACCGGCAAGGACGACTGCCTTCATATCCTCAAATCCCACCACGTGGACAAGGCCTTTTTGCATCCTCTCTATATTGCTGACATTTCTGGGCGGGAGGCGGCGCAAGGGATTTTCCCTTCGACTCCCAACCCAGCGGTATGACAGCACGGGAGTCCGACACGACGGCCCGCCAGCGCATCGCCGACGCCCTCCGCGACGCCCCCGCGACAGCCTCCGAACTCTCGGCGAGCGTCGGCGTCTCGGTGTCGTCGGTGTACGGCCACCTCCAACACGTCGCCCAAACGGTCCACGGGGAGGACGGCGAGCAGTTCCTCGTCGCACCGCCGGAGTGCGAACACTGCGGCTTCAACGCCTTCGACGACCCCGTGAACTACCCCTCGCGGTGCCCGGAGTGCCGAAGCGAGGGCATCGAAGAGGCCGTGTTCAAAATCGAATAACGGGACCGGTCAAAACGACGCGATGGTTCGGTTGTGGTAGTCGAGAAACGCGGAACCGAGGTCGTGGTCCTCGCGAACAGAGAGCGAAGCGCCGTCTACCTCGCGCTCGTAGGCGTGAGCGATGGTGTGCGTCTCGGGGTCGACCGCTATCATGCCGTAGTCGAAGTCCGCGTGGTGGTCGGGACAGAGGACGAGGAGGTTCGCCTCGACGTCCGGGCCGTCGTGAGGCCGACCGAGCGGTCTGAGGTGATGCGCTTCGGCGTATCCGTCGTGCACCCCTCGGCGACGACGCTCCCCACAGACTTGGCACGTGTGGGAGTACCGCGCTTTCAACTCGGTCGCGAGCGCCGTGTTTCGAATGATTCGGCTCCGCGTCGTCTCGGTGCGTTCCGCGGGCGTGAGGTCTGCCGCGGCTTCCTCGTCGTCGACTCGCTCCCGCGTCTCGTGACGGCGGCGGAGCACGAATCGATAGACATCCCTGTCGTCGCCTTCGAACGGGCCGCACGCGAAATCGACGACTTCGACTTGCCCTTGGTACTCCCAGTCGGCCTCCCCAGATTCCCGATGGAAGAAGAATATCGGTAACGGGTGGCGTTTCGCCCGCGAGAGAAACTTGTTTCCGCCGGTGAGCGTCTGGTCACCGGTCTGTCCCTCTCCGATGTACGTGAACTCGCCGCCGGTTACGTCGTCGCCGTACGGCCCGGTGTCGCTCGAAAAGAGACGGAGATACCGTTGGTCGTCGTCGTCGTAACAGATTTCGATGCCCCGTCCCGTCATTCCGCGGTCGAACCGCGAGTTGAGTTCTGACCCGCTCAACCGTTCACCGGGTTCGAGCGAGAGCGTTGCGAGTTCCACACCGGTTCGGACGACCGAGCGACGAAAAAACGTTCTCCTGCGGCGGGGGTGCCGCCCGGATAGGTCCGACTAGTTCGCGTCTAACTCGTCCAAGAGCGTCTGGGCCGCCGCGGCCGACGAGCCGGGGCCGCGCGCGGTGATGAGATCGCCGTCGACGGTGACGCTCGTGTCGCTGTCGAGTTCGGCGTCCCAGACGCCGCCGGCGGCCTTCACCTCGTCTTCGACCCAGTAGGGAAGCTTCCGGCCGTCGGGCATCAGGTCGTCGTCGTCGACGATGCCCTCTTCCCACTCGTTGGGGAAGCCGGTGACCTCGCGGCCCTCGACGAGGAACGAGCCGTCGGCCTCGCGGGTGAACCCGAAGATGCCGACCGCGTGGCAGACGACGAGCGCCTTCGAGTCGTCGCCGGCGACCGCCTGCAGGAGCGCCTGTCGGGCGTGTCGGTCCTGGTTTACGTCCCACGCGGTCCCGTGACCGCCGGGGAACACCACGGCGTCGTACTCGTCAGCGTCGACCCGCGCGATCGGTTCCGGGTTCTGCAGTCGCTCGTCGTTCTCGTGGACGTCGACGACGCGCTCTGCGAGTTCCTCGCCGACCTCGTCGGGGTCGACAGAGCGCTCGTCGACGACCGGCACGCCGCCCGTCGGCGTCGCAACGGTCACGTCCACGCCGGCGTCGGTCAAGCTCGTAAGCGGCTCGATGCACTCTTCGCCCCAGTAGCCGTCTTCGCTGACGATGAAAAGCGCCGATGTCATCGCTCCCGAGTACGGTCCGGGCACAAAAAGGCCCCGCGGAGGCGGAAATCCGCGAGAGAAGGCGATGCGGCCATGACGCCGCGGCCATGACGCCGCGGCCGCGTCGGTGTCAGGTCAGTCGTCGCCGTGCTCGTCGACGACGACGACTTCGCCGTCTTCGACGGTCACGTTGATGAGCGTCTTGACGTGGTGTTCCGAGTCGTCGAGCTCGTTCGGGCCGGCCTTCTTGATGATGGCGACGGTGTCGACGACGTCCGCGCCGATGTGGTCGAGGGCGTCGAGGACGGCCTTCATCGTGCCGCCGGTCGAGAGCACGTCGTCGAGGACGAGGACGCGGTCGCCCTCGTTGACGTCGTTGATGAACATGTCGCCCTCGGAGTAGCCCGTCTGCTGGTGGAGCGACACCTCGCCGTCGAGGCCGTACTCGCGCTTGCGGATGACGACGAGCGGGATGTCCGTCATCAGCGAGACGGCCGTCGAGATGTGGATGCCCATCGCCGCGGGCGTGACGATTTTGTCGACGTTTTCGAGGTTCGCCTTGCGGATGATTTTGATGACGATCTCGCGGAGGAGCCCCGGCTTCAGCATCGGAACGCCGTCGCTGATGGGGTGAACGAAGTACTCGTAGTCTCCTTTTTCGATGATCGGCGCGTCGAGAAGGGACTGCCGCAACTGGTCCATGACGCTCGTTTCCCCGGTTAGGCATAAAATGTGGCGGTTCGAAGGCTCTCGGACACGTCGACCCACGCCGTACGGTATCTCCTCTCGTGTGATAGACGGCGACGAGCGCGGCCGCTCTCGGTCCAGCCCTGATTCACGGGCCGGAGTGCGGCGCTTCGAAGAGGCGGTTACACCCCGCCGAGAAGCTGTGACGCGGTCTTCACGAGCGGCTCGACGCTCTCGTCGGGTTCGACGAAAAGCAACATGCCGCGGCCGCCGCAGTAGACCTGCAACACGCCGTAGCCGTCGCGTTCCTCGAAGCGGTACTCGACGCTGTTCTGTACTGGGCTCAGCCCGGAGAACAGCCCGCGTTCCATGAACTCGCGCCGAGTCTCCTCGGCGAGCGAACTCAGGTGCGCCACGAGTTCGTCGCGGCTCCCGAAGTCCGCTCGGACGGTTTCGCCGACGTGAAACAGGTCGAACGCCGTCGCACCGTAGACGGCGACCAGTGAGACTGCCCCCTTCGCAGTCCCCCGGAGCGCGTCCATCGCGACCTCGCTGTCGGGTCCCGGTCCGTTGACCGATACCATCCGTGACGGGTCGATTATCATTCGTTTCCCCCCCTGCCCTGACGCTGCGCGTCTCCCTGCCCGGAGCGCGCGCCTGGACGTGTCATGAATTTCAGATTGTCAGTTGTTGCTATAAATGTAGAGGTGGAATTTCTCGCGTTGAAAAACCGGTTTTCAGTCCGGGTCAGACGTCGTTTAACACCCGGTCCGGAGAGAAACGACAGCGAAGCGGGGCTCGACAGGCCGCAACGGACGCGACAGCCACGGAGGCGGACGGTCGGTCGTCAGTCGATTCCGGACTCGGCTCGCTCGCTCGAGAACGCGGGCGTCGAGCGGACCTCGGTCCGGAACCCCTCGACCGAAAGCGAGACGACCGCCTCGCCGAAGTCGCAGTCGTAGCGGCGGCGGTGCGTGCCGTCGTCGCGGACCTCGGTCGCCGAACTGACGAGCCCGCACTCGCACAGCCGGTCGAGCCGCCGGTACACGGTCGGAAGCGAGAGGTCGAGCGTCTCACCGAGCTCCTTGGCGGTGCGGGACTCGCGGCGGAGCGCCACGAGCAGTGCCCTGGACTCGGTGTCTCCGAGTATATCCAGGAGTTCGTCGCTCGACGCACGTCCGTCCATCTCTGATGAAAGCCTCCGAATGAGCGTATAAAGTAGTTGCGCCCCTGCGACAGCGACCGCCTTCAGCGCGGTCGAGCGGGGCACCAGAGGGCCGAATCGGGGGTTCCGATGACTATGACAAGTGTATCTCTGATGTGGACACCTCGCGTGCGGACGAAGACGGCTGACAGCGGGACCGCCTCCCTCACAGACGACGCGGTGGAGTCGCGACGCTCGCCAGTCAGACGACCGCCGCGACGCGTGAGCACAGCGCCGACCGAGTCGCGCGCGGACGAATCACCTGCCGGCGCGACAAATATTCTCGAACGGCTGAATGTACTCTAAGACGTAGTATGGTCGTCTGAGGATATAAATTTCGCCCTCACGTAAAAATCATGAAGCTGAGAAATCCGAGAATAAACCGACCGACCGTCCCATTTCGGGACCGGACAACCAACGGGTTTGACAACACCTAAGTCGGCGCTTCCCGCAATTTCCCCCGTGCAACCCACACCGGAAGTCGTCCTCGCGGTCGTCTTCTTGCCGTTTCTCGCCGCGGCGTTCACCCCGGTAGTGTATCGGGTCTTGGGTGAGCGCACGGCGTACTTCGCGGCCGCCGTCGCGCTGGTCACGCTCGGCCTCGTGACGGACCAGTATCTCGCGGGGGCGCACGGAACCGTGTCGTTCGACTGGATTCCCTCGCTCGGAATCTCGCTGGCGTTTCACGTAGACGGGTTGGCGCTTCTCATCGCCTTCCTCGCCAGCGGCGTCGGCGTGCTCATCCTCACGTATTCGGGAGGATACATGCACGGCGAACCGGGCCAGGCGAAATACTACGCGACCCTGTTGGCGTTCATGGGTTCGATGCTCGGCGTCGCCCTCGCGGGCGACCTCGTCGCCCTGTTCGTCTTCTGGGAGCTGACGAGCCTCTCGTCGTTCATCCTCATCGGCCACTACACCGGCGAGGAAGCGTCTCAGTACGCCGCCCGGAAGTCGATGCTCATCACCGTCTCCGGCGGCCTGTTCATGCTGGTCGGCTTCCTGCTTCTCGTTTGGGCGTCCGGCCAGACGGGAGCCATCGAGGGAACGACCTACAGCATCCCGCTTTTGGTCGAGCACGCGGACGCGATTCGCGAGGTTCTGACGACCTCCGGCCTGCTCGTTCCCGTGCTCGTCTTCGTCGGTCTCGGCGCGGCGACGAAGTCCGCACAGGTGCCGTTCCACGTGTGGCTTCCCAACGCGATGGAGGCTCCGACGCCGGTCTCGGCGTTCCTCCACTCCGCGACGATGGTCAAAGCCGGCGTCTACCTCGTCGGCCGATTCCGCCCGCTTTTCCTCCCCGAGGACGCGGCGGTGCTCGGCGAGTGGACGCTCATCTTCGCCGTGCTCGGCCTGCTGACGATGACCGTCGCGGCCATGCTCGCGGTGAGCGCGACCGACATCAAGGAACTGCTCGCGTACTCGACGGCCTCGCACCTCGGCCTCATCATCGCCGCCTTCGGCTTCGCCAACAGCTACGGCGCGGAGGCCGGCGCGTTCCACATCCTGAACCACGCGAGCTTCAAGGCCGCGCTGTTCATGGTCGCGGGCATCATCGCCCACGAGGCCGGCACGCGGAACATCGACCGCCTCGGCGGGCTCCGAAAACACCTGCCCGTGACGGCAGTCATCGCGGTCGTCGCGTCGCTGTCGATGGCCGGGGTCCCGCCGTTCAACGGCTTCTACTCGAAGGAACTGCTGTTCGAATCGACGTACTACGCCGCCGAACACATGGGCGGCGTCGCGTGGGTCTTCCCGGTCGTCGCGGTGTTCGGGAGCGTCTTCACGTTCCTCTACTCCATCAAGTTCGCCTCGCTGTTCTTCGGCGACGAACCCGACGGACTGGGCCACGTCCACCGCCCACCGGTGGCCATGCTCGTCCCGCCGGCGATTCTCGGTGCGCTCGTCCTCGCCATCTCCGCACAGCCGAACCTCTTCATCGAGGGGCTCATCGGCGACGTGTTCGGGAGCGTCGTCCCCGGCGAGGCGCACTCCTTTTCGGTCCACTTCCCGACCGAACTGACCCCGTACGTGATTATGAGTATCGTCACCATCGCCGTCGGTGCGGCCGCCTTCCCGTTCTACGACCGCATCCACGACGCCATCAACGCGGCCCTGCGCGGTCCCGTCCGCGCGAACTGGTGGTACGATAACTTCGTCGAGGGGCTGACGACGACGAGCGTCGCCGTCACGCCGAAGATTCAGACCGGCCTCCTGCGCACCTACACGACGTGGGGACTCTTCGGCTTCGTCGCGCTCGCGCTCGGCGGCTACGCCGCCGCCGGCGTCTCCCTGCCCGGCTTCGACGAACTCAGCGTGTCGATACCCATCGTGCTCGTGCTCCTCGTCGCGCTCGTCGCCGCGTTCGCGGTCGACGTCGCGCCGTCGCACGTGGCCGGGGTCCTGACGCTGTCTATCGTCGGCTTCATGGTCGCCATCTTCTACATCCTCGCGGACGCGCCCGACCTCGCGTTGACCCAGTTGGTCGTCGAGACGCTGGTGTTGGTCATCTTCCTGCTCGTCTTGGACCGCCTGCCGGCGTTCTACGGCGACGCGCCGGACCGACTCGTCTCCGTCCGCGACGGCCTGCTATCGCTCGCCGTCGGCGGCACGGTGTTCCTCACCGTGTTGCTGTCGACGAACGCCTCGCCCGACCCGCGCTTACAGGAGTTCTTCGTCTCCCGGGCGGGCGTCCCGGCGGAACACGGGCCGTTCTTCGCGGACTACGGCGGCGGGTCGAACATCGTCAACGTCATCCTCGTCGACTTCCGTGGGTTCGACACCATGGGCGAGATTTCGGTCGTCGTGATGGCGTCGCTCGCCATCCTGACGCTGATTCGCATGCGAACGCGAGGTGAGAGCCAATGAACGGCTCGTCCGGTCGGACGACCGTCATCTCGCGGACCGTCGCGCGCATCGTCGTCCCCATCATCCTGGTGACGGCCATCGCCCTCCTGTTCCGCGGACACAACCTCCCCGGCGGGGGCTTCATCGGGGCCGTCCTCGCGGCCGCCGCGTTCGCGCTCGTCTACATCATCTTCGGGCTGGAGTTCATCCAGCGGGAGGTGCTCGCCATCAAACCCGACGGCTCGGAGCAACACCGACTCGTCGAGACCTACCGCTGGATGGCCTCGCTCGGCCTCGCAATCGCCGTGGCGTCCAGCCTCGCCCCGCTCGCGTTCGGCGCGCCGTTCCTGACGCAGGGCGTGCTCTTCGTGGAGCACCTCCCCCTCTACGGCGAACTCGAAGTCGCGAGCGCGTTCGCCTTCGACCTCGGCGTCTTCTTCGCCGTCGTCGGCGGCCTGCTCACCATCGTCGCGGAGGTCGGTAACGAATGATTCAGTTCTTCCTCGCCGCCACGCTCGGCGTCCTGTTCAGCATCGGCACGTACCTCGTGCTCCGACGCGACGTGGTTCGCGTCGTCTGGGGTATCAGCATCATCAGCCAATCGGCCAACGTCTACCTCGTCACCATGGGCGGGTTCGACGGGCTCGCGCCCATCCTCTCGGGCCACGGCGCGAGCGGTCCCGCACCCTCGGACCCCATCGTGCAGGCGCTCGTCCTCACCGCCATCGTCATCGGCTTCGGGACGACCGCCCTCGCGCTCGTCTTGACCTACCGGGTGTACGAGGAACACGGCACAATCGACATGTACGAACTCGGAGGGAGCAGATGAGCACGCTCGTCATCGCACCGCTCCTCGTGGCGCTCGTGACGGCAATCTTGACGCTTCTCACGCGCCCGAGTGACATACTCCAACGGACGGTCAGCCTGCTCGGCGGCGTCGCCTACCTCGTCGCCGTCGCCGCCCTGTTCGACGCCGTGGTCCTGCCGCTCGGCGGCGAGTCGACCACGCTCGTCTATCAGGTCTCGAACTGGGGCGCGCCGTTCGGTATCACGCTCGTCGCCGACGCCCTGTCGGTGTTCATGCTGGCGCTCACCGGCTTCGTGTCGCTTCTGACGCTCGGCTACTCCATCGCGTCGGTCGGCTCGTTCGGCCAGCGTCTCAGCTACCACACGCTGTTCCACTTCATGGTGGTCGGCGTCACCGGCTCGTTCCTCACCGGCGACGTGTTCAACCTGTTCGTCTGGTTCGAGGTGATGCTCATGTCGAGCTACATCCTCGTGCTGTTTTACTCCGGTCGCGAGCACACCCGCGCGGCGCTCAACTACGTCGTGCTCAACCTCATCGGGAGCGCGGTGATGCTCGTCGCCATCGGCGGTATCTACAGCACAACCGGGACGCTCAACATGGCCGACATCGCCCGGCGACTGGCCTCGCCCGGTGCCTACGAGGTCTCCGTCCTGCCGGTGCTCGGCCTGTCGGCGGTGCTGTTCTCGGTGTTCGCGCTGAAAGCCGGCCTCGCGCCCTTCCAGTTCTGGGTGCCCGCGGCCTACCGCGCCGCGCCGTCGCCGGTGACCGCGATGCTCGCCGGCGTCGTAAAGAAGGTCGGCGTCTACGCCATCGTTCGGCTCTACTTCACTATCTTCGCCGCGGCGTCCATCGACCTCGACTTCCTCGGCATCACCGGGGAGTCGTTCCTCGGCTTCTTCGGCCCGGTCATGTTCGCCATGGCCGCGGTCAGCATCGTCCTCGGCGGCATCGGCGCGGTCGGTCGCGACGACGTGGACGGCATCCTCGCGTACTCCTCTATCAGTCAGGTGGGCTTTATCGTCCTCCCGCTGGCGGTGGCCGCGACCGCGCCGTCCGAGGCGGTTCGGGCGCTCGGCGTGACCGCCGCGCTGGTCTACGCGTTCAACCACGGCATCGTCAAGAGCCTGCTGTTCCTCGCGAGCGGCACGCTCAAAGACGCCGTCGGGAGCGACCGGCTCTCCGACCTCGGCGGCCTCGCCGACAGAGCGCCGGTGCTCGCGGCCGGCTTCCTGCTCGGCGCGCTGACGCTCATCGGCGTCCCGCCGCTTTCGGGCTTCTTCGGGAAGTACCTCGTCTTCCAAGCGGCCGCGGAGGCGTTCGCCGCGGGCGCGGCCGGCGCGGGACTCGCGCTCGCGGTCGCGCTCGCCGGCGCTATCTTGACCATCGCCTACTACACCCGCGCGTGGAACGCGGTGTTCTGGGGTCGCCCGAGCGACCTCGTCGACGCCGCGCTCCCCGAGCGCTGGTCTGTCGGCTCCGGCGACGCGGCGATGACCGACGGCGGTGACGGCGGCCTCAAACGGCTCGAACTCACCACGCAGGTGACCGTCGTCGTCGCGCTCGCGGTCGCCGCCATCGGCTTCGGTATCGGCTTCGAGGCGCTGTTCGGTGCCGCGGACGCCGCGGCCCGCGCCGCCCTCGATACGAACGGCTACGTCGACGCCGTGATGCACGGTCCGGGCGTCGGCTTCGAATCCGGCGGGGGTGGCCACTGATGAGCCGCCGCTGGCCGGTTTCGGGGCTCGTCTTGGCCGTCCTCTGGCTGTTCGTCCGCGGCGTCGAACTGACGCCCCAGCGCCTGCTGGAGGAGTTCATCATCGGCCTCGGCGTCGGGATGGGCATCGCCTTCTTCTTCCGGCGGTTCTACGGCGACGAAGCGCCCGTCACGCGGAGCCTCCGCGTCGCGCCCTACGCGGCGCTGTACCTCGCGACGTTCCTCTGGGAACTCCTCACGGCCAACGTCGACGTGGCGGTGCGGACGCTGTCGCCGTCGATGCCCATCGACCCCGCCGTGGTCGAAGTGCCGCTCCGCGTGCGGACGCCGCTCGCCATCACGACTATCGCGAACAGTATCACCCTCACTCCGGGGACGCTGACCATGGACTACGACGACGAAACCAACTCGCTGTACGTGCACAGCATCGACGGGAGCGACCTCGACGGCATCCTCGAACCCATCCGCCGCTGGGAGGACTACGCGCTCATCATCTTCGACGAGGAACTGAAACCGGGCGACCCCGCGCCGCAGGCCGGGGTTCGCCCCGCGGACGGCGGCGACGCGCCCGCCGCCGCGCCGGGAGGTGAGCAACATGGCTGAGCCCGCGTACCTCGCGTGGATGGACACCGTCCTCTTCGCCGGCCTCGCGCTCGCCGCGGGGCTGACGCTCCTCGTGAGCTACCGCGTCATCCGCGGGCCGACGGTGCCCGACCGCGTCGTCGCGCTCGACACCATCGGGACGAACGTCGTCGCCATCGCGGCGCTGTACGCCATCTGGAGCCAACAGGGCTACTTCGTCGGCGTGAGCCTCGTGCTCGCCATCATCGGCTTCATCAGCACGATTACCGTGGCTCGGTACGTCACGGAGGGGGACATCATCGAATGACCGCCGCAGAAACCGCGGCCGCCGCGACGGCCGGTCCCGTTCGCGCGGCGCTCGTCATCCTCCTGACGCTCGTGGGGAGTTTCTTCCTCGTCGTCGGGACCATCGGCCTGCTCCGGTTCCCCAACGTCTACAACCGGATGCACGCCACCTCGAAGGCGACCACGCTGGGGGCGGCGTCCATCGCGCTCGCCGCGACAGTGTACTACCTGCCCAACGGCGACGGACTGATGGCGCTCGTCACGGTGGTGTTCCTGTTCCTCACCGCGCCGACGGGCGCGCACATGATTTCGCAGGCCGCCCAGCGCATGGGCGTCCCGTTCCTCGACGGGGTCACGTGGCCGAGACAGCCCACGTCGGTCGACGCCGACGGTGCGGATGGCACCGACGCCGACGCCGCACGCGGCGACGACTGACCCCCGCCCGAGTTCTTATTTTTCGAACTCGCCGGCTAGTTCGACAGCGACGCGAGCGCCGAGTCCGTCTTTCGACCCGACGTACTCGCTCGTCTCGTCGGCGCGGACGACGAGCGCGCGGGTCTCGTCCGCGCCCATCACGGAGGCGTCGTTGGCGACGACAAAGGCGAGGCCGACGCGGTCCATGATGCGGCGGGCCTCGCCGACCATCGCCTCGTCGTCACCCGTCGTCTCGGCCTTGAAGCCGACGATGGCGAGGTCCGGATGTGACTCGCGGACGGTGTCAATGAGCTTCGGCGCGGGTTCGAGGTCGAGCGTGCGCGCCTCGCCGGAGCGAATCTTCTCGTCGGCCGCCTCGACGGTGAAATCGGAGATGGCGGCCGCGGAGACGAGCGCGTCGGCGTCGGCGTCGACCGCGGCCTCGACGGCCTCCACCATCTCGGCGGCCGACTCGACGGCCAGCACGTCGGCGTAGTGGACGTCGTCGCCGTCGTGGACGAGCGTCACGTCCGCGCCGCGAATCGCGAGCGCGCGGGCGACGGCGCGGCCCGTGCGACCGGAGGCGCGGTTCGAGAGGGTTCGGATTGGGTCGATGGACTCGGTCGTCGCGCCGGCGGTGACGACGACGGATTTTCCGGCGAGCGTCTGTTCTGTCGTCGCGTTCGCCACGCCGGTGACGATGGCCTCCTCGGTGGCGATTTTCGCCTTCCCCTCCTCGATGCGCGGGTCGACGAACTCGACGCCCCACGACCGCACCCGCTCGATGGCGTCGAGGACGCCGGGGTGGTCGTACATGGGCTCGTGCATCGCGGGCGCGACGACGACCGGGACGCCCGCGCCGAGGGCGGTGGTCGCGGTGGTCGTCACGGGGGAGTCGTCGATGGCGGCGGCTATCTTGCCGACCGTGTTGGCCGTCGCGGGCGCGACGAGGAACACGTCGGCCCAGCCGTCGCGGCCGCAGAGTTCGACGTGTTCGACGCGGCCGGTAATCTCGGTCACCACGTCGTCGTCGGTGGCGAACTCGACCGCCCACGGGTGGACGATTCCCGTCGCGGCGTCGGTCATCACCGCGCGGACCGACGCGCCTCGGCGGCGGAGTTCGTGCGCTAACTCGACGACTTTCACGGCCGCGATACTTCCCGTCACCCCGAGCGCGACGTTCACACCTTCGAGCATTCACTCGTCTCTGCGCCCGCTACCGGTTAAAAGGATTCGCGTCCACGTGGGGTGGTCTCGGGCCGCACCCGCGCGAATCGGTGTCGGTTACTCGTCGAGTCGCCCGAGTTCGTCGTCGACGAGGCTCGGGTGGGTGCGCTGGGGCTCGTCGTGCGGTTCGGCGAAGAACTCCCGCATGACCTCGCGGGACTCGCGCTCGCGGCGGTCGCGCTCGTCGGCGTCTATCTCCTCGCAGGCCGGCGGCACCTCGCGGCCGCGGTCGGTGAAGTAGCCGGTCGGCGTGACCCAGTCGTTGTAGAACGCCGTCCCCGAGTCGTGGACGAGCGTGATGGCCGTCTCCGCGGCGTCGCCGGCGGCGACGACCGCCTGGTGGTAAATCTCGGTCAGCCGCCCCGCGGCGTAGATGCCGGGGACGGCCGTCCGCCCGAGGTCGTCCACGTCGACGTAGGTCTTCGAGCCGGCGACCCGGAGGTCGACGCCCGTGTCTTCGAGATACGACGCGTCGGACCACGAGGCCGCGACGACCCGCGACGCCTCGACGCGTTTCTCGCCGTCGTCGGTCTCGACGGTCGCGCGGAACAGCGGGTCCCCGTCGTCGCCGAGCACGTCGAGGTCGGTCACGCGACCCGCCAGTCGGTCCGCGCCGTTTCGGTCGGCCTGCTCGGCTAGCAGGTCGGTGAACAGTCGGCTGTTGACGCCAGCCGGGAAGCCGGGGACGTTCTCGAGGTGGGCGTTCCGTCGCACGATTGGCTCGCCGTCGTTGACGACGAGGGCGTCGAGGTCGGCGCGCGCGAGGAACGTCGCGGCGGTGAGGCCCGCGACGCCGCCGCCGACGACGAGCGCGTCTCGTGGAGTCGTTTCGCTCATGTCGTGCGATAGCTCGGCGGCGAGTAAAACCGTACGGATGTGGCCGAACTCTGCCGAACTCCGCGGTGCCCGTCGCGCTACGGCCGCGTCGACGCGCCGGTATCGTTGAGCCAGCGGTTCTCGACCGCCTCGACGCTGACGAGCCCCGCGGAGCCGCGCTCTCGCCCGCCGTCGCCTTTCGGCGACATCCAGACCCGGAGCCGCCAGCGGCCGTCGGAAAGCGCCTCGCCGTCGAGAAAGCGCACGGTTCGCTCCGGAGCCCGGCGGAGGAGGGCCACGGCAATCGGAAGCGTCGGAATCCGGCCGGTGCGCTCCGCGAGCGCGTAGTCCCCGAAGGTGAGTTGCCACGTCCGAGAGCTGTCGTCGCCGTCGGTCCGAGCATCCGTTCGGGCGTCGGTCCGAACGGCGGGTCCGGCGTCCGCATCCCGCGCGCCGCCCGCCTCGGCGTCGGGAATCGGACGCACCGAAAAGCCCTCGACGAAGCCGACGGTTTCGAGATGTCGAAGCGTCGCGTCCACGGGGTTCGGCGTCGCAGTCGGGCAAAACAGGTCCGCGGCCGCCTCGACGACCGCCCGCCGCTCGGCCGCCGAGAGGCGGACGTCCAGTTCGCTCATCAGGCACCACACCAGCGTCAGACAGAAATCGTCGCGGTCGTCGACGACCTCGGCCAGCGTGAGGTACGTCTCCATCGCGGCGGTCTCGGCCTCTCTGTAGCCGAGTTCCGACAGCGACTCGAACAGCGCGCCCGCGGTGTCGTGGCAGAACGCGCTGTAGCGGGCGTACTCGTCCGACGATGCCTCGGTGGCCGCCCGCGGCGGCCCCTCGGACACCTCGTAGACGAGCGGGTCGTCGTACGGGATGTTCGGGTCGTATCGCCGGAGCGTCGCCCGGTAGTCCCGCGTCAGTTCCGCGGCCTCCCCGGCGGCGCGCCGGTCCGGAAACCGTCGGCCCGTCGCGGCCGGGGGCTCGGCTCCCGTGCGGCCGCACACGACTGCGTAGTCCCCGTCGGAACGCGACAGAGCCCGAATCTCGGCTCTGATGTCTCGAAGCGTCCCCCCCACCATATCGGTTGTATGTCGGCGCACCGACCGATTATAGGTTGCGATTGCGACGCCGGGTCGGCACCGCGGGCGGGCCCGACGCGGCCCACAAGCCTTTGGTCCCACCGACCCCATTCGACGCTCGTGGACGAGATAGCCGTCAGCACCGTCGTCTACCTGCCGCCCGAGGAGATATACGAGTTTCTCGTCGATTTCCCGGGGTACGCCGACTACTCGAAGCATCTGCGGGACGTGCGACAGTCGGGCGACGGGTCGCCGGGGACGCGGTACGCCCTGTACTTCTCGTGGTGGAAGCTCACCTACACCGCCGAGTCGAAGGTGACCGACGTCACCCCGCCGACGCGAATCGACTGGACCATCACCAAGGACGTACACGCCGTCGGCCGCTGGCGGGTCGAGAAGCTCGACGACCTGCCGGCCGAGGCCCCCGCTGACGCCGACGCCGCCTGCCGCGTCTTCTTCGAGGTCGAGTACGACCCAGACAGCGTCTCCGCCGGCGATATCGACCTCCCGCGGTTCGTCTCGCTCGGGTGGGTCATCGACAAGGTTCGGCCGGTGCTCCAGAAGGAGGCGGAGCGAATCGTCGAGCGAATCGTCGCCGATATCGAGGGACGGCCGCGGCGTGTTGAACTCACGATACACGCGAAACCGGGGCCGTGAGCGGCGTTTCGTGGGCGATTCCTGAAGGGAAATGCACATACGCGCCCGCGGACCAACACAGGGGTATGATAGGGGCTGGTCTCTGGTGCGCGTGATAATCATCGGTGCCGGACAGGTCGGGTCGTCCATCGCGGCCGACCTCGACGAGACCCACGAGGTCGTCGTCATCGACTGCGACCCGGAGCGCGTCGACGAACTGAACTACTCGCTCGACGTGCTCGCGCTCCACGGCGACGGCACGTCCGTGGACACGCTCGAAGAGGCCGGCGTGGAGCGCGCCGACATGGTCATCGCCTCGACCGACGACGACGAGACGAACATCGTCGCCTGCGCGACCGCCAAGGCCATCTCGAACGCCTTCACCATCGCCCGCGTCAAGAACACGGAGTACCTCCGGACGTGGCAGCGCTCGGAGAAGGCGTTCGGCATCGACTTCATGGTCTGTACGAACCTGCTCGCCGCGGAGTCCATCGTCCGCGTCGTCGGCCTTCCCGCCGCGCGCGACGTGGACCCCTTCGCCGGCGGACAGGTCCAGATGGCGGAGTTCGAAGTCGGCGAGGAGAGCCCCGTCGCCAACCAGACCGTGAGCGAGGCCGACCGCTTCGACTCGCTGACGTTCGCGGCCATCCTCCGCGACGGCGAGGTGACGATTCCCCGCGGCGACTCCGTCATCGAGCCGGGCGACCGCGTCGTCGTCATCGGCAGTCCCAAGAGCGTTCAGGGGTTCGCGAGCTCCGTCTCGCCGGACGAGCCCCCGGGTACCGCCGAGGAGGTCGTCATCGTCGGCGGGAGCGAAATCGGCTACCACGTCGCCCGCCTGCTCGAAGAGCGCGGCTTCAAGCCCAGACTCATCGAACACGACGCGGAACGCGCCCGCGAGCTCGCGGAGATGCTCCCCGGAACCATCGTGATGGAGAGCGACGCCACCGACGTGGACTTCCTCGAACGCGAGTACATCGGTGACGCCGACCTGCTCGTGGCGGCGCTCGACTCCGACGAGAAGAACCTGCTCGTGTCGCTTCTCGCCGCTCGACTCGGCGTCGAGCGCACCGTCGCCGTCATCGACACGACGCCCTACGTGGAGCTGTTCGAGGCCGTCGGCGTCGACGTGGGCGTCAGCCCCCGCGAGGTCGTCGCAGAAGAGATAACCCGGTTCACCCGCGAGGGCGGTGCGGAGAACGTCGCGCTCATCGAGTCGAACAAGGCCGAGGTGCTGGAAATCGAGGTCGACACCGACAGCGTCCTCGCCGGCAAGCCGATTCGGGAGTCGGTCGCGTCGTTTCCCGAAGGCGTCGTCATCGGCGCGATAACCCGCCGCCGCGAGCTCATCACCCCCCGCGGCGACACCGTCATCGAACCCGGCGACCACGTCGTCGTCTTCGTCGATAGCTCTGTCATCGACGACGTGACCCCGAACCTGTGAGCCGGGCGGCCGGCGTACGGTCACCCCGTTAACTCCGTTCGTCTCCGTTCGACCCCGTTCGGCGGCCGAGCCCCCCGCGTCACGCTGTCGCGCGCCGACTGCGAACCCGAACACGGAAGAACCCGGCGTTCGGTACGTTAGTCCACGGATGAAATTGCGGGTCGATTACAGAGCCAGCCTGCGTCTCGTGGGGACCGTCCTGAAATATCTCGCGGTCCCGCTTTGCTTCCCGCTCGTGGTCGCGCTGTACTACGGCGAGTCGGTGCTCCCGTTCGTCGTCACCATGGCCGTCACGGTCCTCGTCGGCACGGCGCTCGAACGGCTCGCCGACGAGCCCGATATCGGTACCCGCGAGGGCTTCTTGATGGTCGCGGTGACGTGGTTAGCGGTCACGATAGTCGGTGCGATACCGTTTCTCATCGAGGCCCACGGCGTCCCCTTCGCCGCGTCGCCCATCCACCCCGAATCGACGCTCGGCAACCCGGTGAACGCGCTGTTCGAGACGATGAGCGGCTTCACCACGACCGGGGCGACGGTGCTCGGCGACATCTCGTTTAACTCCCACACCCGCGGCATCATGATGTGGCGACAGCTCACCCAGTGGCTCGGCGGGATGGGTATCGTCGTCCTCGCGGTCGCCATCCTCCCCGAACTCTCCGTCGGCGGCGCACAGCTGATGGACGCCGAGGCACCCGGCCCCGGCATCGAGAAACTCACCCCGCGCATCGCCGAGACGGCCCGCGCGCTCTGGGGCGCGTACCTCGGTCTGACCGTCCTCGAAATCGTCCTCCTCTACGGCCTGTACGTCACCGGCGACGCCCCGAACATGGACGTGTACAACGCTATCGCCCACGGGCTGACGACGATGCCGACCGGCGGGTTCTCGCCGGAGGCCCGGAGTATCGAGGCCTTCTCGGCGGCCGCGCAGTGGGTCGTCGTCCCCTTCATGGTCGCCGCCGGGACCAACTTCGCGCTCTTCTGGCACGTCCTCACGGGCGACCCGAAGCGGCTGTTCCGCGACACCGAGTTCAAGTCTTACCTCGGCGTTATCGGCGTCGTCTCGGCCATTCTCGCCGGAGTTCTCTTCTTCGGTGACGGACTCATGTCCGTCGCGCCGGCGGGCGAGACGTACGACCAGCTCTACCTCGAAGGCATCCGCACGGCCATCATCGGCAACGTCGAGCCGGCGGTTCGCCAGTCGGTGTTTCAGGTCGTCTCCATCGTCACGACGACGGGCTACGCCAGCATCGACTTCAACGCGTGGAGCGCGCCGGCGCAGTACGCCCTGCTGTTCGCGATGTTCATCGGGGGCTCCGGCGGGTCGACCGGCGGCGCGGTCAAAATCGTCCGCTGGTACGTCATCGTGAAGTCGCTCCGCCGAGAGCTGTTCACGACGGCCCACCCCGAGGCGGTCCGCCCCGTCAGGCTCGCGGGGCGCGCGGTCGACGAGCGGGCCATCCGCGGCATCTACGCCTTCACGCTCCTGTATCTCGTGTTGTTTTTCGTCTCGACGGGCCTGCTCCACCTCGACGCCGCGCGCATCGGCTTCGACGTGAGCATCCTCGAAACCATGAGCGCCGTCGCCGCGACCCTCGGGAACGTCGGGCCGGGCTTCGGCGTCGCCGGCCCGATGGGGAGCTATCTCGACTTCTCCAACGGCTCGAAACTGTACATGGTGCTTCTCATGTGGGTGGGCCGACTGGAGATTCTCCCCGTGTTAGTCATCTTCACGCCGGAGTACTGGCGGCGGTAGCGTCGGGGCGCGAAACACCGGTTCGGCGGCCCTTCAGGGGTTCACCCCGTAGATGGCCGACCGGGCGAACACCAACACCGGGATGATTTCGAGGCGGCCAATCCACATGTTAAACAGGAACATCGCCTCGGCCCACGGGTTCATCCACGGGCCGGTGATGCCCGTCGAGATGCCGACGTTCCCCTGTGCGGACGCGACTTCGAACAGCGCGTCAGCGTAGGTGAACTCCGGCCCGGCGAGGTTCACGAGGAGAACGCTCGACCCGACGAGGAGCACCACCCAGAGCATCGAGACGATAGCCGCCTCGGAGAACTCGCGGTCCATCTCGGTCCGCGAGAGTCGACGGCCGTTTATCTCGATGTTGACGACCGCGCTCTCGGGGAGGAAGACGCGGGAGAACTGCCAGCGGATGCCGCGGGAGACGGTGTAGCCGCGGATGATTTTGATGCCGCCGACGGTCGACCCCGCGGCCCCGCCGAGCGTCATCGCCCCCGACAGGAGAACCTTCCCGCCGTCGGACCACTCGCCGAGCGGCGCGGCCTGAAAGCCGGTGCAGGTGAGCGCGCTCACCCAGTGGAACGCGGCGTCGCGGACGGCGTCCGACTCCGGTCCGCCGACGACGCCGGCGAGTCCGAAGTAGTCGGCGGTCTCGACGAACGCCGTGCCCGCGGTCGCCGGGAGGCTGACGAGGTTCTGGACGGCGAGGGCGACCGCGCCGACCGCGAAGAGGACCAAGAGCCAGCGCGTCTGGAGGTCGCTCCAGAGGCGGTCGATATCGCGGTGTTTCAGGATGGCGTAGTGGACGGGGAAGGCGATTGCGCCCAGCGCCATCACGGGGAGCAACACCGTCTCGATGAGCGGCGAGTTATACGTGCCGATAGAGCCGTCGGTGACGGCGAATCCGCCGGTCGAAAGCCCCGTCATCGCGTGGTTGAGCGCCTGCCACGCGACCTCCCACAGCGGGAGCGCGGCCCCGTAGTCGCTGGCGCGAATGGCGACGAAGAGGGCGGCCACCGACAGGAGCGTGTAACCGAGGAAAATCTTCCAGACGGTCCGGACCGTCGAGACGACGCTCGGGTGAATCTTCTCCTCTCTGGCCTCGCCGCGGTACAGGGCGTAGCTCCCGCTCCCGGGCCGCGAGAGGATGGAGACGGTGAGGACGATGACGCCCACGCCGCCGACCCACTGGATGAGCGAGCGCCACCACTGAATCGTCCGCGGGAGCGACGGCTCGTGGATGCCCATCGTCAGGCCGCTTCCGGTCCAGCCGCTCATGCTTTCGAAGAAGGCATGCAGCGGATCCCGGAAGTAGGCAATACTGGAGAGCGTCGTCGAACCGCCGACTTTGATCGGCTCCCACGCGCTCGTCTCCGCCCCGACGGGTACGAACGTGTCCATGACCGCCGGTGGCATGATCCAGGCGGTCAACAGGAAGGGGAGGGCGCTGAACGTGGCCACCATCAGCCAGCCGCCGGCCGCGATGACCATCCCGTGTTTCATCTGTGGTACCGGGGCGGCGGCGAACCGACGGGTAGCGAGGCCGCCGACACCGGCAGTCACGCCGCCGGCGATGAAAAACGCGAGCGCGGCGTGGTACTCAGTGAACCCGAGTGCGATGACCGCTGTGAGGGTCATGAGCCCGGCTTCCATCAACAGGAGCGAGCCGATGTCCCGCCCGATGATTCGCATGTCCGTCGGGAGCAGACCGCCGTTCCGTCGGGTCATGTTAGGTGTGATCCTCGGCGTGCCCGAAGATGTCTGTCACTTCGGGTGCCGCGCCCGTAGCGGAGTAGACCGTGAGGAGATCCTCCGCCTCGATGCGCGTGTTTCCACGCGGGGTTATCGGCTCGCCTTCGCCGTTGCGTTCGACGGCGACGATCAGCGTCTCGCCGCCGATGAGTCCCTCCTCGTTGGCTTGCTGTAACGTCTTTCCTGCGATCGGTGCGCCCTGCTTGACCGTGATCTCGAACACCTCTGCCTGCTCGCCGATGCGCATGAAGTCGACGATCGAGGGGCGTTTGACGGCGCGGTAGAGATACTCGGCGATGAGGTGCTGTGGATTTTGCATCGTGTTGACGCCGATCTGGCGGAACACGCTCATGTGTTCAGGGTTGTGGACGACTGAGACGATATCTGGAACGTCCAGTTCCTGCGCCAGCAGACAGACCATGATGTTCGTCGCGTCCTGGTCGGTCGTCGAGATGACTGCATCGGCCCGGTCGGCTCCGGCATCTTGCAACGTCTCTTTTATCGTCGCGTCATCGTGGATGACTAGACAGTCGTATTGCCGTGACGCTCGTTCGGCGCGTTCCTCGTCGCGTTCG
>ENA-ORDC01000566-ORDC01000566.1-marine-metagenome-genome-assembly--contig:-NODE-566-length-35155-cov-5.718199_pt1 | contig 35155 bp, 37 predicted proteins | sample MGYA00237783_ERZ508515 | MGnify/ENA primary metagenome ERZ508515 (study PRJEB26186, sample SAMN06268792) | marine metagenome | isolation source: Eden Landing Ponds, San Francisco, CA, USA | place... | reverse complement strand
GGCGGGGGGGGGAGGGAAGCAGCGACGTCTCTCGGGAACCCGCCCGACGACACGCCGACGACGACGCCGAACTCCCCCCTACCACCCAACCACAACCAATCTTCCCTTACCATTACAATAATAATATAAATCTTTCGATATTAGTTAGTAGTAGTAGTGTTAGCGGTTGAGAGAGGGTTGTAGGAGGGGTGGATGTCGGGTTTATGTGGGGGACGTGGTAAGACGCCCTTCCGAGACTACGACTCTTCTCGCGCTCCCACCGAGACCTTCCCCGACACACACGCCGACTACTCTGAGTCATCTTCCCGCTCCCCCGACCCCCACCGACAACTTCCCGGACACACAAACTGGGTTACTTTGAGTAAGATGTTAGAGAGGGGTATGGATGCCGACAATTCCTTACCCCGGCGGTACCACTCCCTACACACACAAACGACCCTACTTAGAGTAACCTTTATCAGTAGGACGACATTACGGCCTGATGCAGACGATGGCAGACGACTACAAGCTCAACGCCAACCTCAGCGACGAACGCGAAGAGAAGCTCCGTGCCCTCGTGGCCGACGGCCCTCACGACGGGATCTCCGACACCGTGCGCGCCCTCATCGACGACGAGTTCGACCGCCGCGACCTTGACGCCGACGTGGCCTCCGACGACGACAGCGACAACGAGGAGGCACTCTACAACCCCTTCCGGCACGACGAGAGCCTGACGCTCGACCGCGACCTGCTCCGCGACGTCCTCCGTGAGTACGACCGGCCCGCGATCCACCCGGCGCACGTCTCCGCCAGCGAACTCCCGAAGTCGGTCGCGGAGAAGACGCAGATCGTGGTGGCGGTCGCCCGCTACCGGTACCTCACCGAGGAGGGCGACCCCGAGTGGACGCCCGACAACGTCGACGAAGTCCACCGCGAAGTCCAGAACGTCATCGGTGACGCCGACAGCCGTACCGTGAGCAAGTACCGCGAGACCGCCTTCGAGCGCATCAACGATGATGGCGGCGTCGGCCGGCCGGACAACATCCGTCCGTCTGACGTGCTCGACATCGACAGCGTCGAGGAGTGGGTCGCCGAGACCAAACGTGACTTCATCGATCTCGACGACGACCGCGAGTACATCGGCGTGGCCGCCATCGAGAACCGTCGCGAGATGGCCGCCGAGCTGTACAAGTGGGTTGCTTCGCACGAGGGCGTGCAGGAGTGCCTTGACGAGCTGGACGACGCCATCGAAGCCGCCCGTGACGCCGAGGAGGACTCCACGGAGGACGCCGAAGAGAACCAGTCTGACGACGGTGACAGCGGCGACGACACCGACGACGAGATCGCCGACCAACTCGACGCGCTCGCGGCGGCCGAGAAAGGCGACGAGGAGGACGAGGACGAGAACCAGCCCGCCGACGACCGCGCCGAGACCGAGAAGAAGCGCGAGGCGATCAAGCGGAAGGGTGGAGACCCGACCGCGAAGAAGTGACCTAGACCGATGACGGGGAACATCACGGACGTGGTTTGTCGGGACTGCCTCGAAGTCGTGCGCTGCGCCGACGGGGAATGCTTCTGCTCGTGCCGGCGAGCCAGCCGGGACGCGTCCCGGCCGGCACGGTGGAAGCGGATGGCCACCTCGGCGTGATTGGCGGGCTTTTTCTGGGCCGCATCGGAATCAGGCGGGTATGGTCGACGTTGTCGAGAAGGACATCGACGCGATCGCAGAGACGGTCGAGGAGTTGGAGGAAGGCGACTACGTTGAGGTTGACTGTATTCTCGGTGTGTTCGATGATGACGCCGAGGTACCACCGCCGCTGAAGAAACTCTCTGAGCAGTTCGTTCTCCGCGGCACGGTCACCGACGTGATTGAGACCGGCGAGCGACCGACGAAGTGGACGCGGCAGGTGATGCTGGAAGAGGTGTCGACGTTCCGCGACGACACGGAGCAGGTGTTCGTCGAGGCGAAGGGGTTCGACGGGGAGTACGACTCGGCGGCGATGGTGATTCGAGCGGAGGACACGGTGGCGCGACCGGACGTCGTCGCTATCGCCGAGGCGGATCCGGGGTCGGAGGTGGGTAGTGCCGTGGAGGGCCAGTGATGCTGACGCGCAGCGACGTGAGCAGGGGCGACCGCGTGGTGGTGACGTGCTCTACCGATGGCGACACCGAGGAGTACGCCGGCGAGGTGGCCGGCATCGACGGCCACCACATCCGGATCGATCCCGCGTCGTCGATCGCGACCCGCATCCGGGTTGGGGTTGGCGGCGACGGCCAGCCCGCCGGCGCGGAGATCGTGACCAGCCATCGCGAGCTGACGCGGGAGGTTGTGGGGATCGAGTTCGAGTGAGGGCTAGAAGTCTGCGATAGAGGCCTGACCGTTCTCTTGGCGCTGGTCTTCAGGGACGTTGGTGGCGATAATTTCGTCGACTTCTCCGCGGGCGGTTTCATCGCTGTTGATCGCTCTGGTGGCTCCTTCGCGCTCCACGATGAATCCGCCCTCGTCGTACAGGTCGAACATCACCGCGCTATTGCTGAGGACGAAGTGGACGCCCATCTCGTCAAGCTTCTTGACGGTTTCCAGCAGTCGCTCTTGGTCTTCGCGTCCGAAACCCTCGGCGGAGTACTCGGCGAAGTTGGCGGTCGCCGACATCGGTTCGTACGGGGGATCGAAGTAGACGAGATCGCCCTCGTCGGCGGCGTCAAGGATGTACTCGAAGTCCTCGTTGCGGATGTCGGTGTCGGAGAGCGTGCGGCTGGCGGCGCGAATGCGGTCTGGCTGCACCCAGTCTGGGTTGCTGTACCGGCCGATGGGAACGTTGAATCCGCCGCTGCTATTCTCGCGGTAGAGGCCGTTGTAGCACGTCCGGTTGAGGTAGAGGAGGAGGGCGGCTTCTTCCAGCCGGTCGTCGTCTGTCGACGGCCACTCCCCGTCGGCGTAGGCGCGGCGGTTGAACCGGGCGCGCTGCTGGTAGAAGTACTGGTCGATGTCCTTCCCCTTCCAGTTCTCGTCGGCGTGGTCTAGATCCGTGTCCGGTTCGTTCTCAGGGTGTTCGAACTCTCGGAGTCGCGAGATCAGGTCTTCGGGCCTGTCTCGGACTACCCGGTAGAAGTTGACGAGACGTGGGTTGGTGTCGTTGATCGTCCCGTCCTCTGGTTCGAGGTCGAAGAACACGGCGCCGCCGCCGAAGAACGGTTCGTGGTAGTGGTTGTACTCGGCGGGGAAACGGGAGTATATCTCGTCGAGGAGCTGTCGTTTTCCGCCTGCCCACTTCAGAACCGGTTTTGCCATTACCTCGAATTGTCCCGTTCTCCCTTATAAATATCTTGCTGCAGCGTCAGGCTTGAAGTTCGGAAAGAATGTCTTCTTCGAGGTGTTCGTCCGCCTGATGGAGGTTGTACACGTCGGTAATGTCGTTGTACGATTCCCGGAGGACGTTCTCCATCGACTCCCAGCCCTGCCCGTCGGTGATCCAGATGAAGATCACGCCGTCGTTCCGCATTCGTTGTGCGACGTGGTTGTAGGAGCGACGGATCTCGCTCGGCTTGCTCCCCTGCACCTTGTAGCAGTTGGCCTCGAAGGCGACCGTCAGTTTGCCGTCCTCGAAGATGGCGAAATCGACGGTCTTCTCCTGCCCGGTGTCGTCGTTGTACTGTGTGGTGTATTCCTCCTCGTAGTACACGTCGTGACCGTTCTCATCGAGGAGGTCAGCGACTTTCCTGACCCGCTTCTCCACCTCGTCCTCGAAGCACGCCCCTTGCCGGTTCTTCCGGGCGTGCGACTCCATTCCGACGAGCATACCGCGGTAGTGGTCGCGCACGTTACCCTTGTCGACGATGTACTGTAGCCCCACGTCCTGAAGCACGCTTGCGAGGTCGGCCGCCGCTTCTCTGTCACCGGAGTCGATCTGGCGCTGGATCGGGTAGAACTTCCAGACGCCTTCAAGGGAACTGTACTTGTTGCCGCGCTCGCCGACGAGTTCGAAGTAGAAGTCGATCCACTCTCGAGTGTCGTCTGCGGCCATCAGTGCGTCGGCGACGCCTTCTACGAACTCATCCTCGCCCACACCCTCCAAGTCGGTGATTGCGTCGATCTGCTCCTCGTACTTGTTGAGGTCGTCGTTGAGTCCCTCCCAGTCGATGAACCGCTCGTTTGGTATGGCAGATGGCACGGCTGTTTCGAGGAATTCGTTCACGAAATCGTCCGTCTCGGGGCGGTGTTGGCGGATCGGCATATGGTGGAGGGTTCCACTCGCCGCGGATAACAGTGCCGAGACAGTTCGAGCACCAGCCATATTACCCTTCGATTTGTCCCCGCCGTTATGGCAACTGACCGCTATAATCTCGGCTTCGAAGAATACCCCGAACCAGTCGGTACAATGCTCGACTCGTACGACTGGGAAGAGTCGCTCAACAAGCAGCGCATGGGTGTCGTACTCACCTTCGCCACCACCGTTCCATACCACGGTGGAGCGCAGCGGTTCTACGTAGACGAACTGTCGACCGGACACGAGGTGTACCTCCAACATCCGGGTCAGTTGAACAACGGGTTCGACTACCAAGTGCGAGTAGACGGTTGGGATGATACGGCCACGCAACGCCCCTCGCACGACGAGATCTACTCCGACTTTGCCCACAAGCGTGAACACGCAAGCGAAGATGCGTTCAATGCGCTCTGTCAGGCGGCATTCGAGATCCACGAAGGGGCAGGGGCGGACGAAGTGATTGAGCGGTACGGCGACGAGTTCGACTTCACGGAGGGACGCATCCCCGAGGCACTTCTCCGACCGCTACCGTGGCTGTTCATAGAGCAAGACATTCGGTACTGGCACGGTGAGGGGCGGGATATGACGGTTGGAACAATCCAGTCCCTCCGCAACGGCGGTTCGGTCGACCAGATAGAGGACTTGCAACCACTCGAGGAGATCAACGACACTGAGCTTGCAATCCAGAACCAGCGGTAATGGCGTCTGTAGACACCGAGATGATGTTTGACGAGGGCGACCACATCCGGATCGATATTCCCGACGAGTCGGATCCCGATCACGACCGTCTCCACGGACGACACGGCGAGGTAGTCAAGGTGATCGCTGACGACGCTGGCGAGGAGACCGGCGGCCCCCGCGACTCGCGGCTGTACCGCGTCCGGCTGGAGGATGACGGCGACACCGAGGACGTCCGGTGGCGCGACCTACGGCCACCGATCGACGAGGAGTAGGGCGCCGCGCGGGGGCGTGGATCCGTGCCCGGGCGGTCAGATGTCGGGGATGTGGTGGCGTCGCTGTTCCATCTTCTCGTGTTCGCTCCGTGCGTCGTAGTGCTCCTCAAGCACGTCCGTTCCGACGTTCATTCTGTCCGAAACGACCTTCGTCGGCGTATCCTGAGCGAGGTGGTGGGTGATTGCGCCCCGGCGGATGGCGTGCGGGGCGACTGACGACGGGCACTTGCTCGCCGACATCCGCGTCTGGCCGTCGACGGCCTCGCAGCGGTCTGGCTCCCGACTGTGCGGGCAGTCCATCCCGGCCATACAGGGGCGCGTCATCTGGTACGTCCACGCTCGCACGCTGTTGTCGCTCGCCCGCCCGAACTTCGTCGTAATCAGCGGTTCGCGGCCGTAGTCGTCGGTCGAGTCCACCCGGTTCTCGCCGATGTAGTCCCGGAGGACGTTGGCCGTCTGCGTGTCGATGGCCACCTCACGCTCGCCCCGCACGTTGTTCTTCAACGGCGTCTCTTCGGACGGTCGGTGGTGGAGTTCGACGTACCGGTTCTCGAGGTGGAGGTCGCGGAGATCAATGGAGCGAGCGGCGCCCATCCGCATCCCGGTTGACCAGAGGAGGCGGAACTGTGCGTGCTTGCGGCTGGCGTAGTCGTACTTACTCCGGTGAGCGAGGATCCGGTCGGCGCGTTCGGAGCGAAGGACGTCCGTGCCACGCTTCTCGTCGTCGCTGAGCGAGGGGCTGTTGACGGCCTCAGGGAGTTCGTCGTGGACGGCGTTGATCGACGAGCAGAACCGCAAGAAGACGCGGAGAGTGTCGAGCTGGCTCTTGAGCGTGGACGCGGCAATCCCGTCCCTCTTGCGGGCAATTTTGTACGACTGGATGTCGCGCCCCGTGAGCGGGTTCAGGTCATCGACGTCGTTCCGTTCACACCACTCGAGGAACCGCTCCAACCGGTACCCGTGCGACTGGAGGGTGGCGTCCGACACGTCGTCGCGCCTGTCGTCGAGGTACATCTTGACGCCTGTGCTGGGTTCGAGGGGTTCGAGATCTTGGGTTCCCATCTCTTGCACTCCGGTTGCGGCGTCGATGGGCCTTGCAACGGTAGGTATCCCAACTCGTCGTGGAAGCGCGCCCGCCCGGCCTGTGGCCCGGCAGGCACGACCCGCGAAAGGGCCGTAACCGCGTCGCCGCGAGCGCCCAGAGGCGCGAGCGGCGGGGGGCGGGGGTTCCCGGAACTTTGTTCCGGGGTTCTCCGACGCGATTCGAATTCGCGCCGGCCCATTTTTCAACGACGCTACTGGGAAGCGACAGGATCGCGTCTCCCGTTGATCATCAGCCGTCGCTCCGACCGCGAACGACTTCGTATGCCTGTCCGCGGAACTGGCACCGTCGACTGTTGGAATCGTATCCGAGTACATCGTCCACAGCCCGCTCGTCGGTCTCGACAACGACCCGGGACACATCGTCTGTTAGGAACGGGAGGGCGTTGCGAAGCCCGCCGTCGGACGTGGCGAACCGATCGCTCGCCATCACCTGTTCGGCGAGAACCCGCTCGCCCGCGCTGTCGGTGCGAGTCAGCGAGAACGTCGCGTCGGCAGGACGCGCCCGATCGCCGTGATGGCCAGTCGCCACGGTGACAGTGCCGCCGTCGCGCGCCGTCAACACGCTGTCGGTTGGCGTCACGGTAGCGCGGTCACCGACCAATTCGAACAGCGCACCGCTGTTGGCCGTCGCGTGGCCGTAGCCGGCGACGATGGCGTACTCGCCGCCGCCGAGATAGCCCTGTGTGAGGCCGTCACAGTTGCAGTCGCCAGTGCTGCACCCGACAGCCGGTCCGTTAAACGCCCGGAGGCCCCACTGCTCCCGGCCGCCCGGCATCAGGATACGGCAGTCGGCGGTGTGGCCCGTCGGCGCGATGTGGAACCACTCGCCGTCGACGAGTTTGTAGAGGTTCCAGTGGCCACACCGCAGTCGCTCGTGGCTGTTGTTGACCATCTCGAAGCCGACCTGCGCGTCCAGTTCCGCGCGCTCGGTCCCGGGTCGAACGAAGGCCGTGGTCGCCCTGCCGGCTTCGTGGAACCACTGGACGCCGCCGTCGCCGGGAAACGGCGGGAGCGAGCGGCCGGCGAACCGGGAATCGGTTTCCGGGCCGGGACTGCCCGTATCCCAGACGGTAACCGAGAGGGACTCGCCCTGGCCGCGGAACTCGTAGGTCCCGGTCGGCCGCCCGGACTGGTTCGGTTCGCCGACGAGGGCGTACTCCAGTTTGACCCATTCACCGGGATTTAGCCGGTACGTCTCTGGCATCCACGGACCGACATCGTCGACGCGCCAGTACCCCTCATCCGTTCGGCCGAGCGAGGGCACTTCCGCGGCGAGTTCGTTGTTGACCGTAGGTGCGAGATGGAGGCGCGCTTCGTGGTCGTAGCCGCTGGGCTGGCGGCTGTGTGTCCGCCCGACTCCCGGAATCCACTCGGTTCTGAACGTGTTCTCGAACTCGTTGCCGTTCTGGAGCCAGCCGCGAAGCGTGGCCGGATAGCTGGCGGTCGCCGTCCGGTCGAACCAGAGCCTGATTCGCGCCCTGTCGTCGGTGTGGAGTCCCGGCGAACTGAGAGCATAGGTCCGCGGTCCAGTTTCTAGTTCGACGACGGTCGTCGGATTCTCGGGTCGGGGCGGGTCGCCGGTGTCTGTCGATGTCTCTGTCCCGCTGTCGTTCGCGTCGGTAGGTGACTGGTCCGGTCGCGGTGCAGGCGTCACGTTGTCAGTCTCGTCAGCTCCCAGGGTATCGAACGAACAGCCGGCGAGTCCGGCCAGCGCACCCGGGACCGATGCGAGGAGGGCACGTCTGCGCATGGGCAGCGATTCGTCGCCCCCGGTAAACCCTTTCTGGACGCTTAGACGGCGTTTGTAGCGTTTTCGGCACTCGACTCCGAGATAGGCTTGGCCCAACTGCGTCTCCCTACCCCGGCTTTCGGATTCGGACTGTCACCCCTCCGCGAACATCTCAACGACGCGGTCCAGATCGGGCGACAGTTCCTGCATCACGTCTGTCGTCGTGAGAATACCGACGCCGTCGGCCTGTCCGTCGACCACGAGCCGCTTGATGCCGTGCTCGACCATCGTATCGATGGCTTCCTCCAGCGGGGCACCGGGGTCGATGGTCTTGACGGGGGTCGTCATCAGGTCTCCAACCGGTGTCGTATCCGGGTCAATCCCAGCGCGGAGGCCGTCGATAATATCTGTTTTCGTGAGCAACCCCCGCCCGTACTCGGTTTCAACGACGACTGAGCCCACCGCTTCCGACGCGAGAAGCTTCGAAACGTCCCGGACGGAAAGCTCGCGGTCGACGGTTTTCACTGGCTTCGTCATCACCTGTTCGACAGGTGCGTCAAGTGAATTCATACCACAAGTTAGGAAACGCACATAATAAGCCGTACGACTCCCGCAAGCGGTGCTACGGCTGCCTTACCAGTCAAAGGCTTCGTGAATCGCCAATCCCTCTTCCTGACAGATCGGTCCGACGACGTCGGTCACGCCGTCGAGAATTTCGCCGGAGCGGACAGATTCCTCGTGGTCGCTGAAACCGGTCATCTCGTCGCTACTGACGCTGTATATTACCCGCCCGAGACCAGCGTATCGGAGACCGCCGGCACACATCGGGCACGGCTCGGTGCTCGTGTACATCACCAGTTCCCTACGCTCGTCCGGGTCAAACTCGCGCATCGATCGGTGCGCCAGTTGGAGTTCCGGATGGCGGCGCACATCGGATTCAGTGCGGACGCGGTTCGACGCCTCCATCACAATCTCGTCGTCACGAACGAGCACAGACCCGAACGGCCGGTCGCCGCGGTCGACAGCGGTCCGAGCCAGCTCGAAAGCGCGCTGCATGTGCGTTTCGTGGTCGAACTCGTCGAAATCTGAAACGGGCATATCGGCGTTTCGACCCACAGTCGGAAGTAGGCACGGCGGGGAACACCGCCCCCCGTGACCGCAACGGTGGCCCCACTCGGCATCTGACTCCTCGTCGGCTGGATGAGAGCCCACGACTTCGCTGTCGATGCACGTAAGTCCCTGACCGGCCTCGCGTCCGTATGCGCCAGTTCGTCATCATCGGCCACGACGCACCGACGACGCCGGAGTTCTCCCTCGACGATCTGGCCGGCGCTGCCGGCCGGCTCGACGTGCTCTGCCGGTGTGTCACCAGCGCGTTCTTCCTGAGTCATGCTATCCGGGAGGACGTGCGGGTCCACCTGATCCTGGCGGACGAGTACACTGTCACGTTCGAGGGGAGTGACCTCCGCCGGCTGAACCCGGACGAGCGGTCCACGGCGGCACTGATCCGCAAGGCTCTGGAAGAGCGCGAGGAAGCTATCGGCCACATCCCGGTCGAAACGTCGCCGGGGGTATCGCTCACGCAACGGGGGTTCGAGGGGACGCTTGACGACGTGGCCCGCCGCGGAACCGTCGTCCAGCTACACGAGGACGGCGACCCCATCGTCGACGTTGCACTGCCGTCGGACCCGGTGTTCGTCCTCTCGGACCATCACGACTTCCGGGACGAGGAAGCGACGCTGCTGGCCGACCGCGTTGACGAGCGCGTCTCGCTCGGGCCGAAGGCCCTCCACGCTGACCACTCGATTACGGTCGCGCACAACTATCTGGACACGGCGGGGTTCGAGCAGTACTGACGGGGCACGGCGGGAGGCTGCCAGAAGGGTTTTCCTCCGCGATTCGCTGAATGGTGTATGGGATTATCGGGCTCGGAGACAGCGACGGGTCGCGCTGTCCGACGTCGACCGACGCGACGAGGTATCGATGACTGACCGGGATGCGGTGTCACGTCGTGCGGTTTTGGAGACGGTCGCCGGGGCCGGCCTCGCGTCCGTCGCCGGCTGTTCGGCGCTCGAAGGCGGGAGCGACGACGCGGCCTCGACAGTTGAGGGCGAGCGGGCTGAAGAACTCGCGCGCCGGTTCGCGCCGACGCTGTATTTCGACCGGGAAGAGCCGTGGTTCCCGACGGACCCGCGGCCCTACACCAGCGAGCAGGGCGGGGAGACGGTCGTCGACGGGTTCGACGCCTTCGACGGGTATCACGAGCGGATGACCGACGGGGAGCCGCCCGACCCGACGGCGTTCTACAACGTCGTCGAGTACGAGAATTCGCCGCTGGCCGTCGTCCAGTTCTGGTTCTACTCGGCGTTCGACCAGTTCACGACGAACTTCCACTGGCACGACTGGGAGGTCCTGCACGTGTTCGTCGACACGGAGACAGGCGACCCGCAGCTGTACGTCGCCAGCTCGCACTCTCGGAAGGTACCCAACAACGAGTTCCTCGACCCCGACCCGGAGATGGTGCCGCGCATCCTCTCGGAACTGGGCTCGCACTCCAGCGCGCTCTCGGTCAACGACGTCCGCGACCGGTTCACCCGGCTGCCGGAGGGCGACCGGTTCGCGGACATCACGAACAGCGCCGTCGAGACCATTGAGGATCTCGCGGAGATCCCCGTCGCCTACGGGCTCCCGCGCGACGAGGGCTCGCGGCTCCCCTATCTCGTCCCTGAGTACGAGGGCGCGCCGCTGCACGAACACGAGCGGCTCCCGTCGGTCAGCCGCGAGGATCTCATCTCGGAGTCGCTCACTGTCCGTTCGTTCGACAGCCTCGCCCAACCGCCCACGGACCTGCCGACGCGGGAGACTGGGCTCGTTTTCCAGCACACCGACCGGGGCGAGGCCGATCCGGATATCGAATACGACCTCGTGCCGAGCAGCGAACTGGAGCACATCGCCGATTTCACCGGCCCGCAGTTGAGCTTCGAGTTCGCCGTCCCCCAGTTCGCCGAGGACGCCGTCTCGGGCCACATCACGACGACGGGTGCGCCCTGGAACCAGCCGCGATACGAGAACCCCGCCGCGGACATCTCCGAGCCCAACCACCGGGCGGCGCTGGCTGAACGATACGACGCCATCGGGGCACCGGCGGAGATACGGACCGTCGTTGCCAGCCTCTCGGAAGCCGTCTCGAACGACGACGCACCGGAAGACGAGGGACTGACGACCGAGGACACTGCCGTCGAGTCCGTCGCTCTGCTAGAGAGCGACCCCGAGGCCGTCCCGACCTTTTCTGGACTAGCCGTGGTCCAGGACGTGCCCGAAGGCGACCACCGGTTCACCGTCAACGGGGCCGGCGTCGCGCCGCACAGCGAGACGGTGTCTGTCCCCGACGCGGAGACGGCCGACGGGCCGACCAGAGCCGGTGTCGACGGGGAACTCCCCCTGGTCGCCCGCGAGAACGCCACTCGCCTCGAAGTCGACCCGTCGGGAGCCGACAGCGACCTCACTGACCTCGCCGTCGAGGACGACTTCGCGGGCCGGCTGTACGACGCCCCGCTCTCGGAACCCGACGCTGTGTACGTCCACGGCGGCGGCGCGTACACGACAGAAGTCCGGGATAGCGACGACGAGATCGGTGCGTTCCGCGTGAACCCGAACCCCGAGGCCGACACTGCGGCACAAATCGAACAGCCCCGCACCGGCAAAGCGTCGCTGGCGTCGTTCCTCGTCGATATCGCCGAGGAGACGCGGCAATCGGTGCTTGACGAGATGGACGACGACGGTGACACCGATGACGACGATGACGACAATCCCGGGAGCGGTGGCTCCGAGAACGCTATTCGGGGCCTCGAACGGGCGCTCGCCGCTGTCGTCGAGGCCGCCAAGCGCGCGACGGAGCGCGCCGAGGCCGGTGACCGCGGGAACGCCGACAAGCAACTCCAGGCCGTCGCCGACCGACTCCAGCGCGTCGCGACCAGAATCGAGGACGCCAGCGACGACCTTTCGGACCCGCTGTCGAATGCAGCCCGGCGGCGGCTCGACCAGGCCGAGCGGCGGGCCGAGCAGGCACGGGCCGCCGACAAACTGTAAACTCCTCCCCGCTCTCAGATCCCGAACCACCGGGCCAATCCGCCAGCGACGAGCACCAGTCCCCCGGCGATGAACGTTCCGGGGACCGGGAGGACGAACAACACGACACCGAGCAGCAGGACGATATTCGATATCCTCATTTCATCTACACGTAGCGCACCAAGCCACATCCGTCTGGGGCCTGCATTTGCGTGGACCCGTACCGGTTTTGCCGGTGCAGGCCACACTGCCGGTATGGACGAGGAACTCGTCTGGGAGACGCTCGGTGCCGAAACCGCCTACGCCTGTCCAGGGTTCGATGTTATCCGCGAGGACGTTCGCCTCCCCGATGGGACCGAGGGGGAGTTCGACTACGTGCAGAACGGCGACAGCGTCGTCGTCCTCCCGTTCACTACCGACGGGGACGTGGTGGTCATCGAGGAATGGCGGCAACCGGTCCATCGAGTCAACCGCGGCTTACCGGCCGGGACGATGGAGGGCGAGGACGGCGACCCAAAAGCCGCCGCCGCCCGCGAACTCCGCGAGGAGACGGGATACGAGGCCGACACTATAGACCATCTCTACACGGGTGAACCGGCAAACGGCAACACCGACTACGTGTTCCACTACTACGTCGCGCGGGACTGTGAGGCGACGGCCGACCAGGAACTGGACCACAACGAATCGATCCGGGTCGACACTGCCGACTTCGATTCGCTGGTCCAATCGGTGCGTGACGGCACGCTCCGGGACGGCCGTGCCGCTTTGGGTATCATGCACTACGCGCTGTTCGAGCGCTGAACCGACGACAGCTTGAAATCCTGAGAGGTGGTATCATCTAACATATGGCATCGATCGAACTCGGCGAACAGACGGAACGGCGGCTGGATAAACTCCGCGCGGCCGTTCGCCGTCAGACCGGCCACCCGATTTCGCGGGCGGAGTTGCTCGAACGGCTTGTCGAGGACGCCTACGGGTCCCGAAACGAGGTGGTCGATATGTTCCGGATGTCACAGGCGTACGTCGCTGACGAGGAATCCGGGACCGTCCATCGGCCCGAGCGCAAACTGGTGCCCGGCGGGCCTGAGCAGTCCGACGAATAGCGGCGCTGTGCCGGCCGGCGCGTCGCTCTGTACACTGCTGCCCCCGATTGCGAACGGTTGCGCTCACGGGGGAACACAACCCTTAGGCGCGCTGACCGACGACGACGTGTAATGACGAATTTCGAGGTCCGCCAGTACGACGCTGCGGGCCGGCTGGGCGAGCTGACGGTGCCACGGGCCGGCGTCACCGTCGAGACGCCGACCATCCTGCCGGTGGTCAATCCGCACGTCCAGACGGTCGCGCCGGCGACGCTCGAATCCGAGTTCGGGGCGGAGATACTCATTACGAACAGCTACATCCTGCACGGCTCCGAGGACCTCCGCGAGCCGGTGCTGGAGCAGGGCCTCCACGACCTGCTAGGGTTCGACGGGGCCATCATGACCGACTCGGGGTCCTTCCAGCTCGCCGAGTACGGCGACATCGACGTGACCACCGAGGAGATACTACAGTTCCAGCACGAGATCGGCTCGGACATCGGGACGCCGGTGGACATCCCGACGCCGCCCGATGTGGACCGCGAGCGGGCGACCGAGGAACTCAAGACGACCCAGGAGCGGCTGGAACACGCCGCCACAGTCGACACCGGCGAGATGCTCGTCAGCGCGCCGGTCCAGGGGTCGACCTATCCGGACCTCCGGGAGCGCGCCGCCGCGGACGCCGTCGCCACCGGTCTCGACGTGTTCCCGCTCGGGGCCGTCGTCCCGCTGATGAACGAGTACCGCTACGCCGACCTTGCAGACGTCGTCGCGGCCTGCAAGCGCGGGCTGGGGGAGGTCGGCCCGGTCCACCTGTTCGGGGCGGGCCACCCGATGATGTTCGCGATGGCGGCGGCCCTGGGCTGTGACCTGTTCGATTCTGCGGCGTACGCGCTGTACGCCCGCGACGACCGCTATCTCACGGTGCAGGGGACGGAACTGCTGTCCGAACTGACCTACTTCCCGTGTCACTGCCCGGTCTGTACCGACCACGCGCCGGCGGAACTCGATGCGATGGACGCCGACCAGCGCGAGGAACTGCTCGCCCGGCACAACCTCCACGTCACCTACGGCGAAATCCGGACGGTCAAGCAGGCGATTCGCTCTGGTAACCTCATGGAACTGGTCGACAGTCGCGCCCGCGGTCACCCGGCCATGCTCGACGGCTACCGCGCGCTGCTGGACCACGCCGAACAACTCGAACGCACCGACCCGGTCTCGAAGGACGCCTTCTTCTACACCTCGAATGAAAGCGCGCGTCGGCCCGAAGTCCGACGCCACCAGGACCGGTTGGAACGGCTCCCGGTCGAGGGCAATGAAGTCCTGCTGACCGAAGGCAGTTCCAGCGCGCGTTACGACGAAACCTGGGGCGTCCTGCCCCCGTTTGGTCCGTATCCGCGCGAACTCGCCGACACCTATCCGTTGACCGCGGAGACCCCGAACCAGACCGACCGAGCGGCCTACGAGGCCGCAGCAGACGGCGTTCGGCGGCTGGTCGAACTCCATCCCGACGTGTCCTTCACGCTGGTCCACGACGACTGGCCGGCGACGGCGCTGGACCGTGTGCCTGACAGCGTCCGCCTGCGTGCCCTGCACGCCCGCGACTGACAGCGCTTAATTGTCTCGCCCGTCGGTCAGACCCTCGGCACGTCCACGTCCTCGTCGGCGGCCTCGCGCCAGGACCGGGTCGGCTCCCAGCCCAGCAGTTCCGCGGCTTTGGCCGTCGAGTACGCCGCGGCGTCCCCCTCGACCGTACAGTCCTCGGGGACGGCCCCGTAGTGTTCGCGCATGAGTTCGACCAGCGGCCGACCGAGCGCGTTGTCGGGACCGACGCAGTTGAACGCCTCGTGCCCGTCGATATCGCTCGTGAGCGCGGCTTCAACGAGGTCGACCACGTCTCGCACGTCCACGTAGGACCAGTAGTTGCCCGCGCCGGCCGCGAGGTCGTCGACGTACTCCTCGTCCCGACAGGGGTAGGTCCCGGGGCTCTGTATCCACGAGGGGCGAATCGACGCCACCGAGATGCCGTCCCGGCGGGCGATCGTCTTCCCGATTTCCTCGGTGACGACCTTCGAGAGCCCGTAGTCGTCCTCCGGCCTGCGCGCGTGCCGTTCCGTAATCGGAAGCTCGTCCGGCACGGGCGTCTCTTCGGCGAAGAAGAAGCCGTACGCGCCGTCCGAGGAGCCTTGCACCACGTCAGCGCCGACGCGGCCAGCCGCCGAGAGGACGTTGTGCGCCGCGAGCGTGTTGTTCTGAAAGAGGTCTACGCCGGGGTGGGTCCCGGCTACCGGAATCGCCGCCCAGTGGACCACTGCATCTGGGTCGATGGCGGTGAGCGAATCGAACACGCTCCCGGCATCTGTCAGATCGAGCGCTCGGTACCCGACAGCCGGATGGCCCCCATCGTCAGGGAGGTGGCGGTCGAGTACTGTCACGTCGTGCGGTCCGGCGAGTCGGTCGACGATCCAGCGCCCGGAACTGCCCCGGCCGCCGGTCACGACAACATCCATATCTGCTCTGTGGCCGCTGGCATCCAAAATTTGATGGTGTGGCTATCAACGCCGGATGCCCGCTCTACAAATCGAGCCGGAACCGCTCACCGTGCGTGAACGTCGTCCAGCCGAGGATGCGTTCGTCCCGATGCGGTCGGTCGGGGTTGTCAATCGCGGCCTGTTGGGCCGAGACGTACGTCGGGACGTTCTTCACCGGCTGGCCGCTCTGCGTGAGCGCCTCCAGATACGTGTCTTTCTCGTAGTACGAGTAGGCCACCTCGTACAGCGAGGACGCGGCCTCCTGCTTTCTGGCAGGGAAGCCGTCCGTGTTGACGAACCGGTCGGGATCTCCCTCGCCCATCGCTTCCCAGGCCTCCGGGTCAGCCACGTAGGGTGCATGGGCGTCGAGAATCCGCTCGATAGCGCCCCTGTCTCCGCCAAACTTCTGGTACTCGTACAGCGTGGGGCCGTCGAGTTTGTCGGCGTAGAGCCGGCTGAGTTCCGCGGCGGTGACCAGCGCCTTTGCCGCGTACAGCGAATATGCCAGGCTCGACGCGCGAGTGATTTCGTTTTCCAGCAGGCCGTCCTCTCGGAGTTGGTTGAAGCCGTCTTCGCGGTTTCGCCGCATGGCCTCTCGGAACCGGTCCCAGTTCCGGAGGTACACTGAGCCGGCGGCGTGGGTCATCTCCTGCCAGTTGAAGATGTTCTGTTGTCCCATCTCGGTCGGAATACCGTGACCCATATCATCCAGGAACGCCCGGACCCACTCCTGCAGGTCGGCCTCTGTGCCGACGCTGTCGGCGTTCCACGTCTCGTGGCCGCGAACGAGTTCCGCGCCCCACCACATTTTGGGGAGCGTGATGTACTGTTCGATACTGTTCGTTTTCACAGGGGCCATATGGGTCTCCGAGCTCAGGAACCAGTGGTCCAGCAGTTCGATGGCTTTCTCGGCGTACTGGTCTGCGCCGGTGTACTGGTAGGCGAGTCCGAGGTCACGGATCCGATCCCCGGTCCTGATGGCGGCGACGTAGTCCTTGCGTGCCTCGGGGTCCTCGGGACCCTTCGTTTTGAACTCGTGGCCGTCGCCGTTGTCCGTGACGCTCTCCGGAGCCGCTGCCATCGCATCGCGGACATCATCGATGAAGGCTTCGTAGGCCTCCGTCCACGGGCTGTCACCGTTCTCGACACGGCCCCGTATCGCAGCCAGTGTATCGAGATGGACGAACATTGCGGGCCTGCTTTCCGTGGCTGACTCGGATGCCCGTTCCGTCGGTGTTGGTTCCGTCTCCTGCGACGCGGCCCTCGCGTCCGACTCCCCCGACGAGAGGCCGGTCGAACAGCCCCCCAGCGCTGCGGCCGTCCCAGAAAGGGCGAGCAACACGTCTCGTCGTGTCTGTCGCTGCACGAACAGTCAGTCATCTCCTATCGATTTAGTTAGGAACCAGCTAACCGGTGGATAGCGGTCTGTCTGCGATAATCAGGGCCATATAACCGTCGGCCGGGACGACGTACGGCATACGTGAACCATTCTCGGTCGCTACCGATGCTTGCCGGCCCAAAGGCAAGATAGTTGGTCGCGCGTGGCTGACGCCATTGCATGACCGACTACTTCGAGATCCACGAGCGCGACAGCGCCGCGCGAGTGGGTGAGTTGCGCCTCGCCGACTCTGTGACGACGCCGGCGCTGGTCGACGACGTGGACACAGCGACGCCGGGCGACTGCCGGCACGTCCTCGACGACGCCGGAAGCCGCTGGCCGACGACACAGGACGACCCTGTGGGCGATGACTCACTGCTTACCGTCCTGCCCCACCGCGGACTCCCCGCCGGAACCCCGGACGAAGTCGCCGATGCGTTCGCGGTCGACTATCCCGACGTGTCGTTCCCGAGCGCAGCAGTCATCTCCCCCGATACCGCGACCGACCACGGCAGCGACGCCTACGTGCTCGCCGGCGCGCCCGGCTACGTCGGGCATGCGTCGGCGTTCGTCGATGCCGTCACGACCGTCCGCGAAGCTATCCCCGCAGACACTGCGCTCTACCTGCCCGGCGTCGCTACGCCGCGAAACGTCGCGACGCTCGTCTACGCCGGTGTGGACCTCGTGGACCCCGACCGCGCCGTCATCCGCGGGACTGAGGGTCGGTATCTCACGACCGACGAGGCGTACTTCCTCGAAGACCTCGACGAACTCCCGTGTGCGTGTCCGGCCTGCCAGCAGCCACGCGACGAGTTCAACCGCGAGGACTGTGTCGAGCACAACGTCAACGCGCTCGCCGCGGAACTCCGTCGTGTCCGCCGCCGGATTCGTGACGGTCGCCTCCGGGACTACGTCGAAGGACAGGCCAGACAGGACAACTGGCTCACCGCGACGTTCCGCCGACTCGACCAGGAGTACGGCTACCTCGAACAGCGAACGCCGCTCATCCGGCGAGCCGACCTCTCGGCGGCCAGCGACGACTCGCTGCGTCGCGTCGAAATCCAGCGCTTCGCCGAGCGCGTCACCGACCGCTACGTGCCGCGCTTCGACGACCGTCCGCTCGTGCTGGTCCCGTGTTCGGCACGCAAGCCATACAGCGATTCTCAGAGCCACAAGCAGTACCACGACGCGATCAAGTGGCGCGCCCACGTCGTCTCGATGACCTCGCCCATCGGCGTCGTGCCACAGGAACTCGAACTCACCTACCCCGCACAGCACTACGACTCCGTGGTCACAGGCAACTGGACCGCCACCGAAATCGAATTCGTCAGCCGCGTGCTCGAACATTATTTAGAAGGCACCGACTACCCGGAGATTATTGCCCACGTTCCCGGCGAAGGCTACCGCGACATCTGCGAGCGCGTGGCCGATTCGCTGGGTCGGGAGTTCACTTACACGGTCACCGACCACCCGACGACGGCGGATTCGTTGGGGAATCTCGCCGCCGAACTGGAAGGCTGGGACCGGTATCCCAAGCGGGAACGCGAACACAACACCATCCGCGCCGTCGCCGACTACCAGTTCGGCGAGGGTGCCGGCGACGAACTGTTTGACGACCTCTCGACGCAGGGCCGGTATCCGCAACTGCGCGCCGACGACGCCGACGGTGAACAACTGGCGGCGCTGGCCCAGCAGTACGGCGTGCTCTCGCTGACCACCGCCGGGGCGCGCCGCTGGGTCGAGAGCGACGTGCCGACGAAAACCGTCGAAATCGAACCGTTCGTGCCCCACGGCTCGGTGCTTGCGCCGGGAATCACGGACGCCAGCGACGACATCCGCGTCGGCGACGACGTGGTGATTCGGGGTGACGCGGCCTTCGGCGTCGGTCGCGCCCAGATGAGTGGCCCGGAGATGCGATCCTCGACGCGCGGGATCGCCGTCCAGATGCGCCACACCGAGGAACTGTAGCTGGTTTTTTACCGGCCCACGGAATAGCGTCGGCTGATGGCCGACCCGCTCGAACTGTACCTGCTCGCAGTGGCCGGGATGGTCGTGTTCTTCGCGGCCGCGTACGTCTACTACGAGCTCCAGACCCCGGCTGGTCGCCCGCTCAGGGAGCGCGGTGTCACGCAACGAGGTATCGTGGTCGCCACCGTCGGAACGCTGGGTACGATTGTCGTGTTTGGGTTTCTCGGGAATGTCGACATCTCCGCGAACCTCCGTGGTCTCGGATACGCGACTATCGGTATTTCGATTCCGCTCGTACTGGGGTATCTGGGACTCAATATCAGTCACACGCTCGGCCGCCGGTGGCGGCGACTCCATCCGGACAACGACGCACCTACCGGCAGTCTCGAACCCGGCGAGGTGGCCTGTATGGGCGAGGTAACTGGCGCTGCTGTCGATGCCGCCCCTGTTACCGGACGCGAAGCGTGTTGCTGGTCGTGGTCAGTCGAGGTGTTGAACCCCTATGGCGTCGGCAGCAATGGTGACCAGTACGTCACCGTTGACGGCGGTGACGGGGGCGTCGTGTTCACGATAGACGACGGCAGCGGACCGGTACGTATCGACCCCGAGGGGGCGACGATGAACCTCGGTGCCACGCGGACGCGCTCGCTCGAACCCGACGAACAGCCTGCGACGGGGTTTCAGTCGCCAGCGCCGGACGTCGAGCGCAACCACGCCGACAAGTCCCGGACCTACGAGGAATCCATCGTCGCCCCCGGCGACCACGTCGCTATCGCCGGTACGGCAACGACCGACGACGGGCTTGTGATCGGTGGCGAGAGCACCCACGTTGCTATCGGCTCTCTCGGAAACGTTGCTACTCGCTACCGGAACCAGGCGGCGATGTACGGCCTGGGCGGCCTGGTCGGTGTCGGCGTCGGCGTGCGCTGGCTCGCAGCTCTCTACGGCGTGTTCTGACGACCGCGCGACTTATTTGCCGAACGGGAGAACCGCCAGTATGGACTGGTCGGAATCCCGCCGCTACCTGCCCGCTGTCGGGTTTTCGCTGTTATTACTCGTCACCTCGCTTCTCCCGGTTCCCGAAGGGGCGGGCGAGCAGGTCCCCGCACTCCTCGGTTTTACGCTGGATAAGTGGGTTCACGCGGCGAGTTACGGCACACTGGCCGTACTGCTCGCGTGGGGACGACAGGCCCGTGACGTCATCACAGTTGCAGCACTCGTGACCGTCTCCGTCTGCTACGGGGCGGGAGTCGAACTGCTACAGGGGCTCGTCCCGTCACGCGGTGTGAGCGGTACTGACTTCGTGGCCAACGCTGTCGGGGCCGTTCTGGCCGGGCTGGCGTGGATCGCGGCCCACCGCTCCAGCATACTTTCGGACCGAACCGACCCACAATCCCGGCAGTAACGAAGCGGCTTTACGCACTCATCGGCTACCTCGCCCCAATGAGCAAGCCCAGTCCCGAAGTCTACGAGGAGGGCAAGGGCATGGACGCCCACAACTCCGTGATGCGTGACATCCGGTCGCGTAACGACTCGACCTACGACCCTCGTGAGCCGACCCGCGTGTGGCTCGACGAGGACAACACCCCCGACGGCGTCTACCAGAGCCTGACCATCATCCTGAACACCGGCGGCTGTCGGTGGGCGCGCGCCGGCGGCTGTACGATGTGTGGCTACGTCGCCGAGAGCGTCGAGGGCGGCAGCGTCGCCCACGAGGACCTGATGGCCCAGATCCAGCACTGTCTGGACCACGAGGCCGAAAACAGCGACGACAAAAGCGGTCTCATCAAGATCTACACGTCCGGGAGCTTCCTCGACGAGCGGGAAGTTCCGGCGGAGACACGGCAGGCCATCGCCGAAACCTTCGCCGACCGCGAGCGCATCGTCGTCGAGTCGCTGCCGGACTTCGTCGACGAGGAGACGGTCGGTGACTTCGTCGACGTGGGCCTGGAGACCGACGTGGCGGTGGGCTTAGAGACCGCAACTGACAGGGTCCGACACGACTGCGTGAACAAGTACTTCGACTTCGCCGACTTCGAGGACGCTTCCGAAGCGGCCCAGGCGGCCGGCGCCGGCGTCAAGGCGTATTTGCTGATGAAGCCGCCGTTCCTCGCCGAGTCCGAGGCCGTCGAGGATATGAAGCGGTCGGTTCGGCGCTGTGCGGCCGTCGACGGCTGTCACACCGTCTCGATGAACCCCTGCAACGTCCAGCGCTACACGATGGTCGAGGAGTTGTACCACGACGGCGGCTATCGGCCGCCGTGGCTCTGGTCGGTCGCTGACGTGCTGGAATCCACGGCTGACGAGGACGTCATCGTCGTCTCCGACCCCGTCGGCCACGGCAGCGACCGCGGCCCGCACAACTGCGGCGAGTGCGACGACAAGGTCCAGCGCGCCATCAAGGACTTCGACCTCCGGCAGGACCCGTCGGTGTTCGAGCAGGTGAGTTGCGAGTGCGAAGCGACGTGGGACGCCGTCATCGAACGCGAGCGCAGTTACTCCCTCCCGCTCGCTCGATAGCTCGGAGCCATCCGGCGACCCGACAGAAACCGTGTGACAGCCTGTCGACCAACGCTTATCCGTCTTTCGCGCCTAAGCTTGTTCGATATGACCCCGAACGGTGACCAGGATAGGCGCAGTTTCAATACACGCGGAACGGTCACGGAGTGTGACCTGTGCGGTGAACAGCGGCAGTGTATCGACGGCGACGGGATGGTCGCATGCACCGCTTGCCAGTCCGACCTGTTGCCGTCCGGTTGGGGTCTCTGATACGGACGGCTGTACCACGACCGCCCGAACCCAGGCGGTAACTGTGGAACTGACGCACGGCAGTCCGCACATCGCTGCTGACGACTGGTTTTCAACGCTCACGACAGCTTTCTGACCCCGGCTATTCGATAGCCGGGATGACGCCGACGGTCGCGGTCGCTTTGAACGAGGCGACGAGTTCCGCGCCCGCGGTGATGTCGAGCTTGTCGAGGCTCGTGTCAGTCACCAGCGCGGACAGCGTCGTATCCGTGTCGATAGCCAGCGAGACCAGCGCGATAGACGCGCCCTCCTCTATGTGCTCGACGGTGCCGGCAAACTGGTTCCGTGCGCTCGTCCCTGCCGGTTCGGGCGCTTCCGGCGGGGCGTTCAGCGTCACCGTGTCTGCGCGGATACTGACTTCGACCGCGTCGCCGGCGTCGGCGTCGGTATCGACGATGGCCCGGACCGTCCCCGGCGGCGTCTCGACGGTCGCCAGTTCGCCGTCGCGGTCGACGACAGTCCCCCGGAGGACCGTCTCTTCCGCCGTCGCCACCCCGTCGAACTCGGCCTGGAGGCGCTGAAAACGGGCCAGCAGTTGCTCGGCGGTGTCCGTGAGTTCGCTGCCGCCGCCGCCGCTGCCGCCCCGACTGCGGTCGACCAGCGGGCCGAACGCGTCCTCCAGTTCGACGATCCGCCGCTGTGCGTGGGCGTACGACCGGCCGAGCGCGTCGGCGGCGCTGTTCAACGACCCGTGGGCGGCGACTGCCTGCAGGAGCGTTCGGTCACGTGCGGTCAGCGCCACGTCGCCCTGCCCCAGTTGCACTTCGACGTCCGCGGTCGCGTCCATACGAACGAGTGGTGGAGTGTGGTCAAAGCGTTTATGACTGTCACGATAGAAGGGGAAGTATCGCTCATGACACAACGCTCGAACTCAGGCAGCACTTCCGGACGACGAACGACACGGAGAGCGTTTCTAACTGGTGCAGGGGCCGCAACGCTGACCGCACTCGCAGGGTGTAGCGGCGGTGGCGACGGCGGCGACGGCGGCGACGGCGACGCCGGCGGTGCCACGACCGACACGGCGGACTCATCGACGGGGTCGACGCCGACCGAGTCGTCGATGGCCGACTCGATGACGATTTTCCACGCTGGCAGCCTCGCACCGCCGTTTGGCGAGGCCGAACCGGCGTTCGAGGACGAGTACGGCGTCGACGTCAACCGCGAGGCGAAAGGCTCCGTCGCGTCGACACAGAAGATTACCCAGCAGGGCCGGTCCGCCGACGTGCTCGGCGTCTCGGACTTCCGTCTCATCCGGAACCGCATCCTCCCGGACTACGGGGACTGGTACGCTATCTTCACGACAAACTCGATGTCGATACAGTACCGCCAGGACTCGCCCGGCGCTGACGACATCTCGAAAGACAACTGGTGGGAGGTGCTAACCCGCGACGACGTCACTATCGGGCACTCCGACCCGGCCGTCGACCCCGGTGGCTACCGCGCGGTCATGACACAGCAACTCGGCAAGGAGGAGTTCAACGGGGAACGGCTCTACGACGATTCGACCTACCAGGCCCTGCGTGACAACTCCGTGGTTCCGACGGGGACGGAGACGAACCTCGAAGGCCAGTTGGAGTCCGGCGAACTGGACTATGTGATGTACTACCAGTCCATCTCCAGCACGTCCGGCAAGCCCTTCATCGACCTCCAGCAGGAGGTGGACCTCTCGCAGGCGACCAGCGAGTACGCGGAACACTACGCGAAAGCGGAGGTCGAGACCGGCAGCGGGACCTTCACCGGCGCGCCCATCGCGTACGGCATCACGGTTCCCAGCGTCGCCGAAGCACCCGGCCGTGGGGCCCAGTGGGTCGAGTACTTCGCGACCGACGCGGGTCGCTCCGTGCTGGAGAGCCAGGGACTCGTCCCGGTCGACCCCATCGTCGTCCCGGCCAGCGGGGAAGACGCCGTCCCCGACCGCGTGATGGACGTCGCCAGCGCACAGAGCAATCTCGGCCCGCTGGAGCTGTAAGCGGTCCCACTCCGGTCGATGACTCTCACCCAGACACTACACGATGGCAACTGAAACAGACACCCGGTTGGTTCGTGACCGCGTCGGTACGCGGCCGCTCGTCGTCGCCTTCATCGCCCTGCAGGCGGTCGCGTTCGCCGGGGCCTACACCTACGGACGGCCGACCTGGTACGCCTACTTCATGGTCGGTAGCACCGCCGTCACCGCCTACGTCCTCGATGGCTCCTCGTTCACTGTCGCGACGGCGACCGTCGGGAGTCTCCTCACGGTCGCGCTCGGCCTGCCGCTGTTTCTGTTCGTCGCCCGGCAGAACCCCTCGCTCGTCGCGGAGAAGGCGACGGACCCGGGCGTCCACCGCGTGCTCTATCTCGGGGTCTACGGGCCGCTGCTGGCGGCCGTTCTCAGCCTCGCCCTCGGTGTACCGCTGGCCCACCTCCTCGCCGAGGGGTTCCCGGGCCAGCCGTTCGTCGAGAGCCTCGTTGACCTCCCGCTGGTCGTCCCGCACTCGGTCGCGGGTATCCTCATCCTGTTCGGGTTTGGACAGGGCGGCGCGTTCCCCCAGTTCTCCGTGCTCGGGACGATGACCGGGATGGTGCTCGCGATGACGTTCGTCTCGGCTCCCTACGCCGTGAACGCGACCCGCGAATCGTTCGAGGCCATCGACAACCGCCTCGAATACGCCTCACGAATCCACGGCGCGAACAAGTGGGCGACGTTCCGCCGTGTCACGGGCCCCCTGGCCCTTCGGGGCATGGTCACCGGCGGCGTTCTCGCGTGGGCCCGCGCCGTCTCGGAGTTCGGCGCAGTCGCCGTCGTCGCCTACTCGGTGTCGTTCTTCTATCCACCCGACGGCGGCGAGGTCACCGCCCAGCACGCGCCGGTGTTCGTCTACAACACCTACCTCCAGGGTGGGCTTGCCGAGAGCGGTGCGGTCGCGTTCCTCCTGCTCGCCGTCTCGGCCGTCATCTTTCTCATCGTCCGGTATCTCACCGACGACAACTCGGCCACCGGGGGGATGCCGTGAACGGACTCCACGCCGCCGTCGAATCGACGTTCACGGCCGACGGGGCGGAGGCGTTCACCGTCGACGCCGAAATCGAGGTCGAACCGGGCGAGAGTCTGGTTATTCTGGGCCCGAGCGGGAGCGGCAAGACCCTCCTGCTGGAAACCGTGGCGGGGTTCCACGACCACGAGGGGTTCGTCGCGTTCGACGGCCGCCAACTCACCGACCTGCCGCCCGAGCGGCGCGACTTCGGCTTCGTGTTCCAAGACTACGCCCTCTTCCCGCACATGACCGTCACGGAGAACGTGGCCTACGGCACCCAGTACCACGACGAGACGAGCGACCCCGACGCGCTGCTGGCCGAACTGGGTGTGAGTCCCCTCTCGGACCGGTACCCACCCACGCTGTCCGGCGGGGAGAAACAACGGGTGGCGCTCGCTCGGGCGCTCGCAATCCAGCCGGGGGTCATGCTGCTTGACGAACCGCTCGCGGCGCTGGACGTGCCGACGCGACAGGCCCTGCGAGACGACCTGGCGGACGTCCTCGCCGACGTGACCTCGGTATACGTCACGCACAACCGGACGACGGCCCGGGCCCTCGCCGACCGCATCGCGGTGATGCACGACGGGCACATCGTCCAGACCGGCACGCCCGAGGACGTGTTCGAACGCCCCGCGTCGCCGATGGTCGCCGAGTTCACCGGCGCAAACACCGTCGACCTCTCGTCGGCCCCGTCCCTGCGACGGCTGTTGAACGGGAGCGCCTCGCCGGAGGGCGACGGCCACGCCGCGATTCGGCCGGAAGCCATCGCGTTCGGCGACCCCGGCGACGTCCGGGCCTCAGTCGAACGGGTCGTCCGCGAGGACGCGACCAACAGAGTCACGCTCTCGTTCGACGACGTGACCGTCACCGCCTTCGCCGACGACCCGCCGTCAGTCGGCGACACGGTCGGCCTGCAGTTCCCGACGGACCGAATACACCACTGTGAGTCAGACAGCCTCGATAGCCGCTCTCGCCGACTGTAATCACGGATTTCACTTACACTCCGGTAAGCGTGTGTTTATACGGCTTGACCCACAACGTTGGATTAGGGACCGCCGGACTATGTCACACGCTCCGCTGGTCCCTCCCCTTTGATACGACACTGAAAAGCGGCGCTACTCGGCGAAGCCCTTGAGCACGCCCTGGCCGTCGGTCCGGCCCAGGTCCGAAAGCGTCGCCCGCTCGGGGTGGGGCATCATGACGGCGATGTGGTCGTCCTCGCCGGTGACGCCGGCCACGCTGTGTTTCGAGCCGTTCGGGTTCGCCTCCGGCGTGACCTCGCCGTTCTCGTCGCAGTACTTGAACAGGATACGGTCTTCGGCTTCGAGTTCGTCCAGGCGGTCGTCGGAGATCTCGTAGCGACCCTCGCCGTGGGCGATGGGGAGTTCGACGACCTCGCCTTGCTCGTACTGGCTGGTCCAGGGTGTCTCGGCGTTCTCGACGCGCAGGTGGACGTGTTCACACTGGAACCGGGCGCTCTCGTTAGTCGTGAACGCGCCGGGGGTCAGCGACGACTCACAGCCGATCTGTGCGCCGTTACAGATGCCAAGCACCGGCGTTCCGTCGCTTGCGGCTTCGCGGACTTCCGCCATGATGGGCGAGTGGGCAGCCATCGCGCCGGCACGGAGGTAATCGCCGTAGGAGAACCCGCCGGGGAGGACGATGCCGTCGACGTCCTCGGGGAGGCCGTCCTCGTGCCAGACGAGCTCGCCGTCGAAGCCGAGTGACTCCAGAGCCTGCACGGAGTCGCGGTCGCAGTTCGAGCCGCCGAACTGGATGACGGCGATGGTCACGCGGGCCCCCTCCGTGAGACAGCACTGACCATTGCCGTCAGTTTCGAGGCGATGGTCATTCTGCCTGTGCCACCTCGATGTCGTAGTCGTGGATGGTGGGGTTCGCCAGGAGCCGCTCGGCCATCTCCTCGGCGCGCTCGGCCGCGTCCTCGGCGCTGTCGGCGTCGAGGTCCAGCTCGAACACGTCCGCCGAGCGGAGGTCGTTCAGGTCGAAGCCGAGGCGTTCCAGGGAGCGCTGTGTCGTCTCGGCTTCGGGGTCGAGGACGCCCCGCTTGAGCCGGACAGTGACGGTCGCGGTAAAGGCAGTCATTACTGGCAAGCGAGCGGGCAGCGGAGAAAACGCTTGTGTTCTCCCGGCAGGTCACGTCCCGGCGCCGACCGGCGTCCAATCGGACGGCTGGTCGCGCAGGCCGGCCACACGGAGATCGAGGTCGCCCGCGTCGGCACGAACGTCGACCCGGCCGTCGAAGAACCGTGCCACGCTTTCGACGACCTGCTCCTCGTGGGCGTTCGGATCGAGCACGCAGACGCCGAGGCCGTCCGCGGTACCGATACGACCGGTGATGGTGTTGAGAAACCGGTACACCGCCCTGACATCGTCGTTGTAGACGAGCAGCGGCGTCAGCGTGATGATGCCGGACCGGACCCGCGTGTAGCCGCTGGCGTACGTCGACTCGTAGTGGCCCGAGTACTCGATACCGATGCCGGTCAGGTCCGCCGGCGTACTGACGGTAGACACGCTGTCTTCCGGCAGGTCGCCGCTCTCCTGTGCGCAATCGATGACACGGACTCTTCCGCGGTCGAGCACGCCGCCGTGGCGCTCGAAGTCCTCTAGCAGCGTCGTGGCATCGCTGTCCGTCGCGACGAGGACGGTTCCGCCGTCGGCGTCGGAGCTACAGAGCAGTCGCAGCCCCATCTCCCGCGCTCCGCTCAGAACAGGGCCGGTCACGAGCAGATTCGTCCCCGGTTCGACCGGATTCAGCGGCAGGCCATCGAACGTGTATCGGTCGTCTCGTCGCTGTGACATCAGGTATCCCTCTGGAGCCGTCGTCGCAACAGCAGTTGTTCCTCGACCTCGTCGGCGAACCGCTGGAGGTCGTCGAGTTCGGTCCGCGTGTAACGCCGCGGCTCGCCGTCGGTGCAACAGACTGCACCGATTGCGTTCCCCTCTTTGTCCGTGATTCGCACGCCGGCGTAGGACCTGATGTCGAGCTGTTTCAGCGCATCGACCTCGGCAAAGCGGGGGTCCTCGTGGGTGTCCTCGACGACCATCGTCTCGTCCGAGAGAATCGTGTGGGTGCAGATGGAGTCCTCGCGGGAGAGGGTCCGCCAGTTGGCCCCTTCACACGCCAGGAACCGCTCCTCGTGTTCGTCCATGAGGCCGACAAAGGCCACGTCGATGTCGAAGTGGCTGGTCATAAGCGCCGTCAGCCGGTCGAACGCGTCGATTGCCGCCAACTGGTCGACGTCGTACCGCTGGACGGCGGCCAGCCGCTCCGTTTCGGCCTCCGGAACGGGATAGGCCGCCTGCGTTACCTCCGCGGCAGCCATGGCAGCGACATCCGCGAGTCGCTCCCGGGACTCCGGGACCGTCCGCGGCACGTACTCGACGACCTGCTCTGGACCGCCGCGCGGGAGGTCCGAGGGCGCGTGTTCCGTATAGAGGATCACCACGCACTCCGGGTTCACATCACGGACCGCATCGACCACGTCGAACCCGTCCCCGTCCTCGAGGTCGAAGGCCGTCACAACGCAGTCAATCGACCGGTCAAGTGCCGCGTCTAACGTATCGACGGACCCGACTTCCTCCACAGCGAGTCCGGCGTCGGCAAGCGCGTCGGCCGTCTCCGCGCGCTCGTCGGCATCCGACTGGGCACAGAGGACGGTCGGCGAATCACTCATCACGGCCGTACATACACGGACCGATACACAAAGCGTTGGCGTCCACCCTAGGTGGAAAACGAAGGCTTTTGCCGTGGGACTGCCGACTCTGGGGCAAATGAATCACGACGCTGTCCGGTGGTGGGTATCGTGACACGTGGTCTGACCGAGATTACGGTCGTCGGCGAGGACGACACGGGCCTCATCGCCGAAGTGACCTCGCTGCTGTTCGAGCGCAGTATCAACATCGAGGACCTCGACCAGGCCGTCCGAGAAGGCGTCTTCCGGATGACCATGCGCGTCGACACGTCCGAGATGGTGACGACGGAGGAGAAGCTCCGCGAGGACCTCACCGAACTCGGCGACGAACTCGGCGTCGACGTGCAGGTCCGGTTCCCCGCCGACCGCGAGACCCAGACCATCGCTGTCCTCGTTACGAAGGAATCACACTGTCTGGAGGCGCTATTCGAGTCCTGGGCCAACGGCGACCTCGGGGCCGACATCGAGGTGGTCATCGGGAACCACGACGACCTCGAACCGCTGGCGGCCAAATACGACGTTCCGTTCCACGACATCGGCGACGAGAAGGGCACGCCGGACGAGCAACAACTGCTCGACCTGCTCGCACAGTACGACGCCGACCTCATCGCACTGGCCCGCTACATGCGCATCCTCTCGCCGGATGTCGTGTTCCGCTACGAGAGCCGGATCATCAACGTCCACCCGAGTCTGCTGCCCGCCTTCCCCGGCGCGTCGGCGTACATGCAGGCCATCGAGGAGGGCGTCCGCATCGCCGGCGTCACCGCCCATTACGTGACGACAGACCTGGACCAGGGGCCGATCATCACTCAGCGAGCGTTCAACGTCCCCGACGACGCCACCGAAGAAGAGCTCCAGCAGATCGGTCAACCGCTGGAAGCCGAGGCGCTCATCGAGGCCATCAAGCTCCACCTAAACGACGAAGTGAGTGTCCACCGCGGCCGGACGAAACTGCGGGATCCCGAGGAAACCTCGGCCCAGCTCGGCGCACCGGAGAAACTCGACCAGTTGAACCCCGACCGTCCCATCGACGGCCTCGGCGAGTTCGTCGCCGAGGACGACGGTGAGATCGAGGCTGACGACTGAAAACGCGCTGTACTTGTAACTCTCTCAGAGTTCGCTAGCGGCGCTGACGGCTTCGTCGAGCGATGGCGCGTCGAACACGTCACCGCCGACGTAGGCGTTCGTGCCGGCGCAGTAGAGGTCGCGAGCGACCTGGATTACGTCCTTATCGAGCGGTTCGGGCGACTCCGCACAGAGCGATTTCCAGTCGGCGACCCCCTCCGCGTCGGCCCGCTGTTTGGCCTCGCTCACGGCGTCGACCCACTCGGGCTGGGTGCGCTTGTGGTACTGTCGGATGACCTCCTTCGAGACCTGCTGGCCCCCGTAGGAGAAGCGGTTCTCGTCGAACGTGCCGACCACGTCGGCCACGCGTATCTCCCCGTCGTAGTACAGGCACTCGATCTTCCCGTCCTCGTGGACCAGGTCGGCCTCGGCGGCCTGCTGGGTGACGATGTGGTTGACCGCGCGAGCCAGTTCTTCGAGGCGGTCGATGCTGGCCGTGCCGGCGATCCGGTCGGCTGCCTCCCGGTCGAGATACCGGTCCTGCTCCTCGTATTTCGTCGAGAACTCGACGATGGGCTCGTCGAGGTCGACGACCTCCTCTGGCCAGGCGTCATAGTCGAGGCCGTGGTCGGCCGGTTCAGTTCGGGACCGCAGCGACGACCCGACGCCCACGCGGTTCCGGAAGACGATTTCCAGGGGAATGAGGTAGTTCTCGTCGGCCCCCCGGTGGTAGGCGTCGTAGTCGTAGCTACCGCCCTCGAAGGGGAGGTCCGGGACCTGCGTGAGTTCGATGACCATCTCTTCGGGGGCGGTGTCGGCAGACAGCGCCTCGCCGAGGTCTACCACTTCGTCGCTGTCGGGGAGCCTGACGCCTTCGTAGTGTGTCGGGACGTGGTTCTCCTCCAGCAGTTGGAAGTTGTACGCGCCCATCGTACACAGGGACGCGCCCTTGTCGGGGATCTGGTCCGGCATCTTGCCCCAGTCGAACACGGAGTAGTCGTCCGTGAACACGAACGCACCGCGGCCGAGCCCCTCGGCCGTCGCCGGTTCGTCCACATGGAATTCCTTGACGCTCGTCATTGTGCCCGCCTTTCGCGCCGGGGACAAAGACGTTTCTCATACTGTCGGCTGTAAGTCTGTAGAGAATGTCGCCACCGCGAGTATCTTACGATAGTTACAGCCGACAGTATCACTCGCGCTCGGAGGGCAACGTTTTCCGTCGGGCTGTCGACTGACCTCCTGATGGCGGCTAACCTGCTGGCCGAGGTCGTAATCATCGTCGCCGCGACGGTAGCGATATGGAAAGGGAGCGACTGGCTCGAGTCCTCGAGCGAACGGCTTGCGACGCACTACGGCCTCCCCGAAGTGGTTCAGGGAGCGATCATCGTCGCTGTCGGCTCCAGTTTCCCTGAGGTCGCAACCGTCGTGGTCGCGGCGCTCGGCGGGTCGATGCCACTGGGCGTCGGCGCAATCGTCGGGTCGGCGATTTTCAATATTCTCGTCATCCCCGCAGTCGCGGGCGTCGCGACTGACGACGAACTCGAATCGAGTCGGACGCTCGTCTACAAGGAAGCACAGTTCTACATGCTCGCCGTCTCAGTCCTGCTCATCACGATGGCGCTTGCAGTCATCTACTACCCCAGCGAGGCGACGCTCACGGGCGTCATCACGCGGCCGCTGGCGGCGATCCCGCTCGCACTCTACGGGCTGTACGTCTTTATCCAGTACCAGGACACGGCCGACCACAATCCGGGAGCGGACTGGACCACCGGAATCTCGGTCGGGCGGCAGTGGCTCTTCCTCCTGCTGGGTCTGGCCGTCATCCTCGTGGCGGTGGAGAACCTTGTCCATGCTGTCGGCGTCATCGGACGCGCCGCCGGCGTCCAGGAGTTCCTGCTCGGCGTGACGATTCTGGCGGCGGCGACGAGCCTCCCCGATACGCTCGTCAGTGTCAGGGCGGCCCGCGACGACCGCGCGGTCACGTCGCTCGCGAACGTGCTCGGCTCGAACACCTTCGACCTGCTCGTGGCTATCCCGCTTGGCGTCCTCATCGCCGGTGCGTGGACCGTCGACTTCGCGATGGCCGTGCCGATGTTCGGCGTCCTGACCGGCGCGACGATTCTCCTGTTCACCGTCCTCCGGACCGACCTCGTGTTGAGCGAACTCGAATCCTATGCGCTGCTCGGCGCCTACGCGGTATTCGTCGCCTGGATTATTGTCGAGACCGCGGGCTGGATCGGCGGCGTGTTGCCGACCTGATGCGTCGCCCCGTGGCACTGCGGCCGTCGGTACCCGTTGCCGTCCTGCAACAGGGGGACCTGTCGACCCTGTGGGCCGTGTGTGGACCCATACGCTTTTGACCGTTCTTTCCCTCCTGTCCAGCAATGCCGGACGTCCCAGAGACCGTCGGTACACCGGACGGGTCCGTCGAGTTCGAACACCGTCCGACGACTGACCAGTCGTTCGAGAACGCACTCGCCAAGGCGAGAAACGGGACGCGACTGACGGTCGACGACGCAGTCGAACTCTTCACGACGGGCACCGACCGGGACGGCATCGACCACTACCGGAAAGAGCAGGTGCTCGAAGCGGCCGACCGACGCCGGGCCGAGGTCGTCGGCGACGAGGTCACCTTCGTCGCGAACCTCAACAACAACGTCACGACGGCCTGCAACACCGGCTGTCTCTTCTGTAACTTCAAGGACCGCTCCGAACAGTTCCGGAGCGAGTATCAGGAGGACCACGGCGGCTTCACGAAGACGCCGAGTGAGTCCCGCGAAATCGTGCGCGACGCCCTCGACCGCGGCATCTACGAGGTCTGTTCGGTGTCTGGACTCCACCCCGCGCTCGCGTTGGACGACGAACACAGAGAGATACTGGAGACCAGCGACCGCGGCGACCTGAACTACCGCTCGCCGGCGGAGTACGAGAAAGACCCGGCCACCTACTGCGAGCAGATCCGGGCGATGAACGTCGGCGGCGTCCATCTCCACTCGATGACGCCGGAGGAGGCCTACCACGCCCGCCGCGGGACCGACTGGTCCTACGAGGAGGTGTTCAGCCGACTGCAAGACGCCGGCCTCGACAGCGTGCCCGGCACCGCCGCGGAGATCCTCGTCGACGAGGTCCGGGACGTCATCTGTCCGGGGAAGATCCGCACCGACGAGTGGCTCGAAGCCATGGAGGCGGCCGCGTCGGTCGGCCTCGACATGACCTCGACGATGATGTACGGTCACGTCGAGAACGAGCGCCACCGCGCGCTGCACCTGAAGCGAATCCGCGACCTGCAGGACCGGACCGGCGCGATCACCGAGTTCGTCCCGCTCTCGTTCGTCCACGAAGAGACGCCGCTGTACGAGCGTGGCATGGTCGAAGATGGCGCGACGATCGACGAGGACGAACTGCTGATCGCCGTCTCGCGGCTCTTCCTCGACAACGTCGACCACATCCAGTCCTCGTGGGTCAAATACGGCGACACGCAGGGACTGAAGATGCTTACCTGCGGCGCGGACGACTTCATGGGGACCATCCTCTCCGAAGAAATCACCAAGCGTGCCGGCGGCGACTACGGCGAGTTCCGGTCGTTCCAGGAGTACGCCGACATGATTACCGCGATCGGGCGGACGCCGGTCGAGCGGTCGACGGACTACGAACAGCGCCGCGTCATCGATTCCGACGCCGACGTGCTCGGGCCGCAACTCGGGCCACAGGCTGACGGAACGCCGTTGCTCGAGTAAATTAGTGGACCACGGCTGGGCACTGGCCGTGGCCGACGTGGTAGAGTATTCCGCCTGGAACTGCTGTCAGAGGCACGTCCAGGCATGATATACATTGGTGCGCCAGTGTATGTGTAGATACAGCCTAGAGGACTAGGTGGTTAATAGTCACAGTGCGCAGCCCGACGGTGACAACTGCGCATACGCGGAGGCTGGTCGCCAGAGTCACACGCTCGCCGGGTTCACGCCCCGGTCCAGTATCGACCGGAACCGCTCGCCAGCATCGTTCTCGGCCTCGAGAGCCGCCTCGATGGGCTCCGAGAGCCAGCCGTCGTCAACGAAGCGGTCGTAGACGGGCAACCGCTCCGTCAGGGGCACCTCGGCGGCGTCGGCGACGGCCGTCAGTTCCTGCAGGGCCGGCCACTCGTACTCGGGGTTGATGTGGTCGACCGTGACCGGGGAGACGCCGCCTAGGTCGTCGATGCCACAGTCGGTCAGGTCCCGGGCGGGCGCGAGGTTCGGGGGGACCTGCACCGATACTTCCTCGGGAAGCGCCGCCCGGGCCATCGCTGTCACCCGGCGCATCGTCGCCAGATCGGGCGAGCCGCTCCGCCAGCGCTCGTTCTCGACGACGGGCTGGACGATGACCTCCTGGATGTGGCCGTAACGCTCGTGCATCTCGCGGATGGCGAGCAAACTCTCGGCGCGGTGGTGCCAGTCCTCGCCGATGCCGACGAGGATGCCCGTCGTGAACGGGACGCCGAGCTCACCGGCCACGCGGAGGGTGTTCAGCCGCTGGCCGGGGTTTTTCGCCCGCGGACCGCCGTGAGCCTGCACCTCAGTGGTCGTCTCCAGCATCACGCCCATCGAGGCGTTCAGATCGGCGACGTGAGCCATCTGCTCGCAGGTCTGATCGCCCGGGTTGGCGTGGGGGAGCAACCCCTCCTCCAGCGCGATTTCGCAGGCCTCCCGGAGGTACTCGTGGATCGAGTCGTGTCCCCACTCGGCGAGCGTGTCGTGGATCGCGGTGTAGCGGTCGTCCGGGTCGTCGCCGAAGGTGAACAGGGCCTCGGTACAGCCGGCGTCGGCCCCGCGGCGGCAGGTCTCCCGGATTTCCTCGCGGTCCATCAGCTCCGCCTGCCCCGGCGGGTCGTAGTACGTGCAGTACGTGCAGGTGTACCGGCAGGCCGTCGTCAGCGGGACGAAGACGTTGCGCGCGAACGTGAGCGCGTCGGCGGCCGCGACATCGGCGGGGGTCGCCGCCAGCAGGTCCTCGACGGTACCGTCGTCGATGTCGATGTCGACGCCGTACTCCTCGGCCCCCGGAATCATCGCCGGAGGTTGTGGGTGCGCCCCGAAAAGGGTTTCTCACGTGACCGGCCGGCAGTCGCGTCGCCCGCGCGGGCCGGTCTGGCTCACGTCGAGGGCCGCGCTCACCCGGTGGCGACGCCGTCGACGTCGTCGGCGAGCGCCCGCAGTTCCGCGGCCACGTCGAGGGCGTCCAGCCAGCGAGGGGGGAGCGCGCCAGCGCCGAAGCGAGCGCCGGCGACGGCACCGGTGACGGCACCCGTCGTGTCCGGGTGTTCGCCCCTGTTGACCGCGGTGACGACTGCCTCCTCGGCGTCCGGCGCAGTCAGACCGTCGTGGAGCGCCGTCTCCAGGGTGTGGACGGCGTCGCCGTCGGACTCCAGAGTGGCGAGCGCGGGGTCGGTCGCCGCCGAGAGCGCGGTCCGGACCTCACCCGGGGCGTCCCGGCGCCGGGCCAGGTCCCGCGCCGCGCCCAGT
>ENA-ORDC01000561-ORDC01000561.1-marine-metagenome-genome-assembly--contig:-NODE-561-length-35302-cov-4.326842_pt1 | contig 35302 bp, 36 predicted proteins | sample MGYA00237783_ERZ508515 | MGnify/ENA primary metagenome ERZ508515 (study PRJEB26186, sample SAMN06268792) | marine metagenome | isolation source: Eden Landing Ponds, San Francisco, CA, USA | place... | reverse complement strand
CGCGCTCCGCGAAGAGTCGAGCCGACGCCTCGACTCGGTCGGCGTCGATGCGGGGGTCGTCGCGACCGCTTCCGAAGAAGACCGGTGTGCCGTCGAGATTGTTGTCGCTGGTGTGACCGTCGCGGTCACCATCGCTGTCGTCGCCGTCGTTGCCGCCGCGACCGTCGGTTCGTCCCCCGATGTCGGGTCCGAGGAGGCTTCCCGAGAGCGCGACGAGGCCGCCGTATCGGCGGGGGTTTCGAAGCGCGAACTCGGTGGCGAGGCACGCGCCCTGCGAGAACCCGAAGCAGACGACTCGTTCGGGGGGAATCCCGGCGTCCTCGGCGATGTCGAGCGCGGCCGACACCCGGCCGAGCGCGGAGGTGAGCCACGGCTCGTTTCGCTCGATGGGACTGGTAGCCGGGGCCGGATACCACGAACTTCCGGCGGCCTGCGGCGCGAGGTACATCACGCCGCGGTGGAGGAACTCGTCGACGAGCGTGAGGGCGTGCCGTGCGTTCGACCCGCGACCGTGGAGCATGACGACGGCCGAGTCGGCGACCTGCGGCGGCGCGCCGGCCGTCGCAATCTCCTGTCCCTCGTGAGGGTCGGTCGCGGACGCGGGCGCAGTCGGTCGGGGTGACATCAGTTCGACCCGCCGTCGCTACTGGGTCCAGCGCCCACAGTGCCCTCGTCGCCGTCGCCCCCGTCGCCCCCGTCGTCGCGTCCAACGCCAGTCGGCAGGGCCAGCGGACGCAGTTGGCTCTGTATCATCTCGCGGTCCTCCTCCAACCACGGCGGCAGATACAGCGACTGACCGAGCGTCTCCGGGTCGGCGTCGAACGTCAGACCGGGGCCGTCGGTCGCGAGTTCGAACAGAATGCCGCCCGGCTCGCGGACGTACAGCGAGTGAAACACGTGTCTGTCTTTCACCCGTGACACATCGTAGCCGCGCTCGCGGAACAGGTCGTGCCACTCGTACAGTTGGGCTTCGTCGTCGACGCGGACCGCGACGTGGTGGATGCTTCCCGCGCCCTCGCGGCCGAACTCCCCGTCTCGGTCGAGGAGGTCGACGACGGTCGCCCGGTCGCCCGGTGCTCGGTAGCGGACGCGGTCGCCCTCCTGTGCGACGAGGTCGAACCCGAGCGTGTCGAGCACGCTGGCGGTCACGAAGGGGTTCGTCGAGTGGAGCGTAACGCCGTGGATGCCGCGAATCGCGCGCTCGGCGGGGACCGGACCGTCGGCCCACGGTTCGACCGACGACTCGCCGGTGACGAGTTCGAGGTCGGTCCCGTCGGGGTCCGAAACCCGGAGCACGGTCTCGTCGAATCGCTCGACCGGGCCGTCGACCCCGACGCCGCGGTCGGCGAGGCGGTCGGTCCAGTAGTCGACGGCGTCGGGTGGAATCACCAGCGACGCGGTCCGAATCTGCGGCGTGCCGGGGCGTCCCGGCTCCTCGGCGGGGTACGGGAAGAACGTTAGGGCCGTCCCGGGCGACCCGGTCTCGTCGCCGTAAAACAGGTGGCGCGTGAACTTCTCGTTGAAGTTCACCGTCTGCTTGACGAGGCGCAGGCCGAGCGTCGTCGCGTAGAAGTCGACGTTCGCCTGCGCGTCGCGGACGATTCCCGTGACGTGGTGGATTCCGGCGGTGTCTGTGAGCATCGAATCGGGTGTCTTGTCTCGGTGGATGGGTTGATGGAGGGTGAAGGTGGTGAGTGGTGCGTGACGGTGGGTGCAGTAGTCGCGAGAGGACGGTCAGCGCCCGATGGTCCCCTGTCGGGTGACGGGCGCGTCGGGGTCTATCAGGAACGCGACGACGGTGGCGTCCTCGTCGGCGGTGAGCGTCACGCCGGCGTCGCCGACGAGCAGGGCACTTTCGGTCTTCCCGAAGCGCGTGCCCGCGGCCTCGACCGCGCCGTCGAACACGTAGAAGTACGCGTCCCGGCCCTCGATATTGGGGAGGTCGGCGCTCGACCCGGCGTCGAGGCGGAGGTCGAAGAGGTCCACTTCGTTGCGGACGAAAAGCGGCGCGTCGGACTCCTCGGGGCCGAGCAGGTGCCGCCACTCGCCCTCGACGGGGGCGTCGATGGGTTCGTGTTGGACGGTCGGCTCCAGCCCGAGGCTGTGGGGCCGGACGAACATCTGGAGCATCCGGAGCGGCGGGTCGTCCGCGCGGGTGAACTCCTCGTGCCAGAACGTCTCGCCCGCGTTCATCACCATCAGGTGGTCGGCGTCGGTGACGAGGTCGTTGCCGTCTTGGTCGCCGTGGCGCATCACGCCGGCTGGCACCCACGAGATAATCTCCTCGTCGCGGTGGGGGTGCATCGCGATGTGCGTGTCGGGGTCCATGAACGACTCGACGATGGTCGCGAGCGGGCCGTAGCCGTGGTCCGCGTGGTCCGGGAGGGCGCGGCCGGGGAAGTTGAAGTGGGTCCGGAACTTCCCCTGATTCTGGGAGACGTCGGTGCGCTCCGCCTTGTAGAGCTTCGTCTCGGAGCCGACATTCATTACGTGCGCACCTACGCGTCGACTCTATATACCTTCTCGGCGACGTGACCGAAAGCAGGTGACATCGGTGTCACTGGGCTCGGAATCGGGACCGTTGAGGAATGGCCGGCCGCCAGTCGGCGGGACTCACGAGACGGCGAGGGTCTGGTTCCGCGTCGACCGTTCAGGTGACAACAGTTTTGTTCGTGACAACCAACAAGGTAGTCGACATGGAGACGAGTCGGTGGACGCCACGGCAAAGCTGGCTGTTCGTCGCGCTGAGCGGTATCGTCGCGGCGGGAGTGGTCTACGTGTTCGGCCCGGCCGACGCTGGCGTCCTCGCGTCGGTGGCGGTCGGGGGCGTGGTCAGTCTCATGTTCGCGGTCGGCTACGCGGTCTCGAACGAGCGGGTGAAACAGGCGCTCCTCGATTTGCTGTCGCTTCTCCCCTGAGTTCGTCCCCGACTCGACCGACTCTGAGCGACCCACGGCGTCACCACCCCTGCCGCAGTACGAAGGCGGCGTGCCCGAACACGGCGAGCAGGAGGGTACTTACCTCGTCTTCGGGTTGCGAGCGCGCCGGTTTCATCTCTGTGGTGCTCTCCGAGGCGTCTCTTCCGCGACGCAGTTCGTCCAGCACTCTGCACGGCGCTCAAATATATTATATCTGGAATATCTCATACGATATTGTATTTTTAATGCAGTCTGCGAAACGTCGACCTGACCTCTCCACACACGTGAAACGGGCGCTAATGCTCCGTGATATTTTGCGGAATGAGCTTTATATCGGTCTAATATTAGAGATAATTTTGGCTGGGGGGCGCTCTTCGACCGCGACAGAGATTCTACCGCTGTCGCCGACGAGCGATAGGACGCCTGACAGACGAGAGTCCAGAAATCCAGTGGTATAACGCTTCTATCTGTATTTTCACACGAGCACATATCTGGATGGAGATATATTCCCTTAGATGGTATTGTTTTATATATACAATACTAACTTGACAGTTTGGTGTTTTCTCAGTCGACGATTCGACCGCAGTCACCGCGACTGGACGGTTGTACAGTCTACCAACTGTATATCACGAACTATTATCTATAGTATGTTCGCAACGACGAACCGCTACGCGGGAGCGGACTACCGACCCTGCGAGGTGTCGGGGTGTCGAACCGAACTCACGCGCGGGCCAACACCCGCGCGAACACGCACGAGCGGGTGGTTTTAGGTACCTCTGGAACGAGCGTTCGGTATGTCGTTCGAATTCGAACTTGAAGCGACTGCCGAGGCCGCAGATGACCTCCCCGATGCGGAGGACATCGTACAGGACCGCGAAGCGATTCCGATTCGGGAACTGTTCGATGCGGCGTTCATGACCGCCTACACCGACTTCGACAGCTTCGACGAGATGGTCGAGGCAAGTCCGTCGGACGCGACCGCCGCCGACGACCTGTCGTTGGTTCCGGACGGGACGTGGGACGAGTTCGTCGCCGAGACGACGGCGTTCGACGACGAAACAGAGATGGTGTTCGCGGTCCGCGACCACTGGGTCGCAGAGCAACTCGGGCTCGACGAATCGGTGTCGAGTCAGTAGTTCCCGGTCGTGACAATCGGCGGCGGCGTGTGGGGGCCGTACGGCGCGTCGTCGAGGTACTCGCCGGCCGGTTCGAAGTACGCGGCGAGCGACGCCGCGGCCTCTTTTCGGAGCACCGTCACCGGGTCGTCGCCCTGCAGATAGTCGAGGGCCTGACCCGCGGCGTCGAGGTTGTACTCCGCCGCTTTCTCACGGCGAGCGGCGAACAGTTCCACCTCGTCGCGGGCGACCGCGTCGCTGTGCGCCCGATAGCCGACCGCGATAGCGGACGCGGCCTCGTCCGCGTCGGCGACCCCGGAGTTCATCCCCCGCGCGCCGAACGGTGCGAGCAGGTGCGCCGCCTCGCCCACCAAGAGAACGCGGCGATGCTCGTCGACGAAGCTGTCGGCCATCACTTGGAAGAACTTGTAACTCGACACCCAAGAGACGTTGTCGGTGTAGCGCTCGCCCATGACCGCGCTGACGAACTCACGAATCCGTTCGTCGCTGGTGAGTTCTTCGGGGTCGTCTCCCTCAATGCACTGGATGTCGAGCCGCCACCCGCCGGTAAACGGAACGAGGAGGACGTTCCGGCCGCCGACGGTCGGGTCAGCGTAGTGAAACAGCCGTTCGAACGGAAGCGGGTCGTCTTCGACCTCGTCGACATCGGCGATGATAAAGGAGTTTTCCGACTGGTCGCCTTCGAACTGTGCACCGATTTCCGACCGGACAGTCGACCCCCCGCCGTCGGCTCCGACGAGATACGGCGTCTCCCACGTCTGCCCGTCCGCCGTCTCGACGCGGACGCCGTCGGGACGCGATTCGACGGTCTCGACCGCCGCGTCCCAGTGGATGTCGATGCCGGCTTCGGCGAGCGCCTCGTGCATGTACGCCTCGGTCGTCACCTGCGGAATGCTCGTGAAGTGGGGGATATCGCCCGACCCGCCGGGGCTGTCGTACGTCCGCGAGAACACCTCTGTCCCGTGATAGAGCGTCCGCCGAGTCGGCCAGACGAGGCCCTCCTCGACGAGGCCCATCCCGAGTCCGGGATGAACGCGTTCGAGGGTTCGGAGCGTCGAACCGTGCACGTAAATCGCTCGACTCCCCGAACGGTCGCGGTCTTCGGACTCAGCTTCGACAATCGTGACGGGCACCCCGCGGGCGTGTAGCGCGAGCGCCGTGGTCATGCCGACGGGGCCGGCTCCCGCGACTACCACTGGTGATTCCGTGTCATCGTTCGTCATAGATAACATCATATCACGATACGACTGGCATATACGTTGTGGTCAGCGCAGTCATTCTCGTCGGCTGAGGGGTGGTCTGACGGCGTACTCACCGGGTCGCGCTCGCGCTCGACGGGCCGCTCGTCACGAGGCAGTCACCGACTTGTCTTGGGGCGTTGGCGGTTCCGCACCCACGAGAAAACATTATAACGGTTGCCGAATCTTAATGAACTATGTTATCAGTGGCCGATCTCCGCAAGGAATTCGGCGGACTAGTCGCGGTCGACGATGTGAACTTCGAGATCGGCCGCGGGGAAATCGTCGGGCTCATCGGTCCGAACGGGGCCGGCAAGACCACGTTGTTCAACAGCATCACGGGCGTTCTCCAGCCGGAAAACGGGTCGCAAGTCACGTTCGACGGAACCGACATCGTGGCGCTGGAGACCCACGACATCGCGCGGAGGGGTCTGGTTCGGACGTTCCAAATCGTCCGCGTCTTCGACGAGATGACCGTCTTCGAGAACGTGATGACGGGCGCGCTGTTCGGCACCGACGAGTCGATTTCACAGGAAGAAGCCGAAGAACGCGCTCACGACGCGCTGGCGTTTATCGGTCTGGCGGAGAAAGCGGAGCTGACGACGGGCAACCTCCCGATTGCGCAGAAAAAGCAACTGGAACTGGCGCGCGCGCTCGCCTCTCGGCCGAACTTACTGCTCTTAGACGAGATTGCGAGCGGGCTTACGCCCGGCGAGATAGCCGACCTCACTGACACGATACGGCGACTCCGAGACGAACGCGGTATCTCCGTGTTCTGGATAGAACACATCATGGACGCCATCATGGGCGTCGCGGACCGCATTATCGTCCTGAACAGCGGGCGGAAGCTCGCGGAGGGGACACCCGCCGAAATCCGGGACGATCAGGCCGTCGTCGAGGCCTACCTGGGGGACGAAGCATGATCGAAGTCGACGAGATAGACGTATCCTACGGCAACATTCAGGTGCTGTGGGACCTGTCGTTCACCATCTCCGAAGACGACCGCGTGGTATCTATCGTCGGGCCGAACGGGGCGGGGAAATCGACGCTCCTTCGGGTCATGTCGGGGCTCCACCCGGTCGACGACGGCCGCGTGACCGCGTGGGGCGACGACGTGGCGGGCATGGAGCCCTCCGATATCGTCAAGCGCGGGTTCGTCCACGTCTCGGAGGAGCGGAACCTGTTCGGCGACATGAGCGTCCGCGAGAACCTGGAGATGGGCGCGTACACCCAGCGGGGGTCGCTCGACGAGACGATGCAGGAGGTGTTCGAACTCTTCCCGATTCTCGAAGAGCGACAGGACCAACGTGCGGCCTCGATGAGCGGGGGCCAACAGCAGATGCTCGCTATCGGTCGCGGACTGATGGCGAGGCCGAAGATTCTGGCGCTCGACGAACCCTCGGAGGGGCTCGCGCCGAAGATAACGAACCGGGTGTTCGAGAAAATCGAGGAAATCAGCGATAACGTGACCGTACTCCTCGTCGAACAGCACGTTCACAAAGCGCTGGGACTGGCCGACCGGGCGTACCTCTTAGAGAACGGAGAGATAATCACGGAAGACACGGGACCGTCGCTCCTGGAGTCGGACCACATCAAAGAGGCGTACCTGTAGCGCCGACGCGGTTCTGGTTCTCACGGGACGGTCGCTTTTCTGCGGGCTGTCGGACTGTCACTCTCGGTCGTTGGAGAGGTGAGCCGTCGCTGTAGTGGTGTGAGAACGAACGGCCCGCGTTGGAATGAGAACAGGAAAGAAACGTCCGAGTCCGAATCACCCGGAGTCAGCGGCCTTCGACGTCCGTGCCACCTCCCTCCGGTTCGTCAGTGAGACCGACGTCGCTCAGCACGTCTCGGGCGGAGCGAACGACGCCCTGTCGGAAGTAGAGGAACAACACGATGAGGAGCGCGCCGAAGATGGCGGACCGCCACGTCTGGAGGCTCTGGGCCGAACTCAGGAACTCCTCGATACCGACGATGATGGTTGCGCCGACGATGGGTCCCATCGTGGTCCGCAGGCCGCCGACGACGAGGACGATGAGGACGATGACGTCGACGGCGATGAACGTGAAGCCACCGGGGAGGATATACCCCGACTCACGGGCGAAGAACGCGCCGACCAAGCCGATGAGGAACGCGGCGACGAACCCCGCGATGGTCTTGTATCGGACGACGTCGATGCCGATGGATTCGGCCGCGACCTCGTCTTCCCTGATGGCGTCGAACGCGATGCCGTACTTCGAATGGACGAGGCGGAGGTAAAACCCGAGCGTCGCCACGAGCAGGAGCAACACGAGGTAGTAGAGGACGAGCTTCGTCTCGATGCCGACCGCGTCGGCGACGACACCGAGTCCGAAGTACTCGTACGGGAAGCCGGTCGACCCGCCGGTGATACCCCGAGCACCGACGAATATCTCGCTGAACACGAGTTGGAGGTTCAGCGTGAGAATGGAGATGAGGACGACGGTGAAATTGCGTTTGGCGGAGACGTAACTGACGAGCAGGCCGACGAGGCCACACGCCAGCGCCGCCACGGGGAGCGTGACCCACGCGGAGATGGCCAACGCGTCGGCCAAGAGCGCCGTCGTGTAGGCGCCGAACCCCGCCAGCCCGCCCATGAACAGGAACAGTTGGTCCGTGTGACCGAACACGATGTTGAGCGCGACCGCGAACAGCGCGATGAGCAGGAGGTGCGCGAGGACGCTCTCGTAGTAACTGCTCCCGAGGACCGCGAGCGGTGCGAGCGCGAACACGACCGCCACGATGGCGACGTTTCGCACCTCAGTACCGAGCGGCGGTCTGGTACTCATGATATCGCCTCCGGCCGGGCGAGGAGCACGACGATGGCGGTCGCGAACAGGATGATGGTCGCGACGTACGACCCGACGAAGAAGTTGGCGAACTGGTTGACGAGCCCGAGGAAGACGCCGGCGCTAATCGCGCCGACGAGACTCCGGACGCCGCCGACGATGGAGATGATGAGCGCGAACGTCGTGAACTCGAACCCGTTCGACACCGCGACCGCGGAGCCGGCGGCGAACACCAGCCCGCCGAGTCCGGCCACCGCGGCCGAGAGGACGAAGATGAGCGTCCGAATGCGCCGCGGGTTGACCCCGACGAGACGCGCGCCGCGTTCGTCCTGAAACACGGTTCGGGTGGCTTTCCCGAGGAACGTGCCGCGTAAGAATCCGAACAGGACCGCGAGGACGACGGTGCCGATGGCGACGATGATGAGCGAACTTCCGGTGAGTGACGCGCCGCCGACGGAGACGGTGCCCACGTCTAACGGGAGCGTGTACCGCGACGGGAAGTAGTTGATGAGGACGCCGTCGAGGAAGACGGTCAACCCGAGCGTCGTGAAGATGCCGAGGAGGATGCGTTCCTCGCCGTCCGACCGGTAGACGAGCGAGAGAATCGTCCGGTCGACGACCAGTCCGAACAGCGCGACCGCGACGAGTGCGACCGCGCCGGCGACGACGAGACCCATCCCGCTGTTGACGACGAGCGTCGCGACGAGCACCGCGAGGACGGCGAACGTGCCGATAGCGAGGTTGAGAACCTCGCCGAGACCGAACACGAGGGTGATGCCCACGCCGAGCAGGGCGAGGAACACGCCGAAGGCGAGGCCGTCCATGGCGACGCCGAGGAGCGTACTCGCCGTCACCATCCCCGACACCCCCTGTCCCGAGTCGCCGTCGCTCCGCTCCGAGCGGCGAATGGGACGACCGCGGTACCTCGACCGACTCGCGCCATCATTGGTCGGCGGGGAGTGCGGGCAGTGCGTCGGTCCGGAACTGCTCTTCGAAGCCGAAGTTCCCCTCGGGGAAGTACGACGGGGCTTCCGACGTCAGTTGGCTGTATATCTGCACCTGGTTTTTCAGCTCGCCGTTCTCCGTGTACTCGATGGGGTTCGCGAACAGAGTGTCGAACCTGATGTTCCGAATGGCGTCGGCGATGGCCGTCGAGTCCGTCGAACCGGCGTCTTCGATGGCCTGCGCCAGCATCTTCCCCGAGACGTAGCCGTACGCGGTGTGGGTGTCGAACTGGTTCCCCGTCGCCTCGCCGAAGCGCCGCGCCACTTCCGCGAACTCGTCGCTGTACACGTCGGTGTTGTGGACGTGAGTGAACCCGCCTTCGAAGGCGAGGTCACCGAGCGCGCCCGCGATGACGCTCGGCGGGAAACTCGGGCCGGTGACGACCTCCGGCGAGTAGCCGAGATCGTTCAGCTGGCCCGCGATGCTGAGCGAGCCCGGCGGGTGGCCCGTCGCGACCATCATCTCGATGTCCTGCGGATATCTCCGGATGAACGACCTGAAGTCGCTCGCGCCGACCGGCGCGGCCTGCACGTTCACGTCCACGTCGAAGTGTTGTTGAATCCCCGCCTCGACCGAGCGGCCCCACGCGTAGTCACCGATGATTGCGCCGACGTTCGAGTAGCCGGCGTCGGAAACGAGGCTCGCCTGCGCCTGCATCGTCGTGGCCGCCGGAAGCAATCCGACTCGGAACGTGTAGGTCGTCTCCGGGGTGATTGCCTGGTTCGTCCCGGACATGTGGAGGAGCATCGGGACTTCGAGTTCCTGTGCGGTGCGTGCGGTTCGGATACCGACGTCTGACGAGACGGGACCGACCGTCGCCACCGCGTTCTCCTGTTCGACGAACCGGCGGAAGATGGTGTCTGCCTGTCCGGCGTCGCTCTGCGTGTCAGACTCGACGATTTCCAGCTGTCGGCCCAAGACGCCGCCGTCCTCGTTGACCTCCTGAACGGCGAACGCGAGCCCGGCGCGGTGGGCGTTCCCCCACGGGGTGAACGACCCCGAAAGCGGCTGGAGCGAGCCGATGACGATGGACTCGTCGGAGCCGCCCCCGGAACTGTCGGTCTGCCCCGTCGTCCCGCCGCCTCCGGTTTCGCCCTCGGTGGTTCCCGTCCCGTCGTCCGTGCCGGACCCCCCACCGGCGCATCCCGCGAGCAGTCCGACGCCCGCAACACCGCTCAGTTTCACAAAATTCCGTCTGCGAATTAGGTTTTTCTCGGCCATGAATATCATCATCGATTAGTGGGGTTAAATAACTTTGTGGTGTGTTGTCGTCCGACTAGACTGGCTGACACCTCTGCGGTCCCCTGTCAGCGAACGGCGGGTTCGGCGGTCGACGTGGGAGACGTGGTTGTCGGTCGCGTGGTAGGCTTGTCGGTAGTGTGGGAGACGTGGCTGGTCGCGCGCCCACGCGAGAGCGGGGCGTCGGACACGAGCACTTATTACTCCGTTTGCGTGACTTACTGTTCGATGTCACAACGCTACTACGAAGACATCCCGGTCGGAGACGTTCGGGACCTCGGCACCTACACGGCCGACCGAGCGGAACTCCTGGCATTCGCCGAGCGCTACGACCCACAGCCGATTCACGCCGACCCGGACGTCGCCGCGGAGACGATGTACGGCGGCGTCATCGCCAGCGGCTGGCACACCGCGGGGTCGTGCATGCGCTTGTTGGTAGACGGATTCCTCGCGGAGACGGCGACGCTGGGGTCGTTCGGACTCGAAGAACTCCGTTGGAAGACGCCCGTGTACCCCGGCGACACCATCCACGTGGTGACCAGAATACTGGAGAAGACCGAGTCGACCAGCCGAGACGACAGGGGGTACATCACGACCGAAGTCGAAGCGACGAACGAGGCCGACGACGAGGTCATCTACTGGCGAGCGACGAATATCTTCCTGACGAAGCCGACCGACGCCCCCCGGTGATACGCCACGTCCTTGCCGACATCTGAATCCTATTGTACACCGATAGTAAATCACCTCTCATGCGAGTTATTGACAGTCACCAACTCCGCTTCGGCGAGATGGCCGGCCCGCTCGTCCACGGGGCGAAGTTCTTCGATTGGCAACTGATATCGACGCAGGTGTTCGCCCGAGAAGTCGGCTACCCGTTCGAGCGACTGGTCGCAGACGGCGCGATTCCCTACGCGCCCGTCGGCGTCGATACGACCGTCTATCGGTATCCCGCCTTCGGCGAGACGGTCTCGGTCGACGTCGAGGCGACCCACGTCGGCGACTCCAGTCTCGAACTGGTTTACGAGACGACCGACGGCGACGGCGAGCCGCTCTCGACAGCGCGGATGACCCACGTGACGATTGCCCCGGAAGGGGGTGCGCTCTCGCTCCCGGCAGACGTCAAACAAACACTGGTCGACCACCGGGTCGACCGGACGGTCGACGTCGGCCCCGGTGACGAGCCCGAGAGTGACCCGAATCGATATCCCACGTTCGAGGAGTCGTTCAGCGTGAACGCGCCGCACATCGAGTCGTCTGAGCTCGCGTACTTCGAGGAGTACCCGCGGTTCGCCGACGTCTCACTGGAGTCGTTTCTCGCGGCGGACGGGGTGAGCTTGGCCGCGATATCGGGCGACCGACAGCCGTACCGCATCCGCGACTGGCACTGGGAGTTCAAATCGCCCGTCCGATTCAACTCGGAACTCGCGGTCGAAAGCGACGTTCGGGCGGTCGACGACGAGGCGATTCGAGTCGAACACGCGTTCCGAACCGAGGGGACCGTTCGGATATCGGGTGTCACCGAGTACGGGTGTTTCGACCGAGCGGGGAACCCCACGACGTTCTCTCCCGAGATGCAGGCTCCCTTCGAAGACTAGCGAAATCCCCCGTCTCTTGCCTCTCGTCGGTGTTTTCGCGTCAACCGCCCCGACGGCGGGCCCCCTCGGCATACAGGTGGTTATTACTGAACACACCGCAAGATATTTCGTGATTAATCCTGATTATACAGCCAGCCCATGCAAGAGAAGATACCCGAGTCGTACCTACCAGACGTGGGACCGAAGCTTGTTCACGCGTTGCCGGAGCTTCACTACCCCGAGCACGTCAACGTGGTTACCGAACTGGTCGACCGACACGTCTCGGAGGGGCGGGGGGACAACGTCGCCATTCGGTTCGAAGACGAGGAGATAACGTACGCCGAACTGCAACGACAGGTCAACCGCCTCGGGAGCGGCCTCGTGAATCTGGGCGTCGAGCCCGGCGACCGCGTGGTCGTTCGGTTCACGAACCGCCCCGAGGCAATCGTCTCCTGTCTCGCCGCCCAGAAGATCGGTGCGGTGGCGCTCCCCTCGATGAAACTGCTCCGCGCGGCCGAGCTCGTTCACATCATCAACAACGCCGAGGCCTCGACGGTCGTCGTCTACGACGCGCTTCTCGACGAGATCGACGAGGCGCTCCCGCGGACCGACGCGGTCGAGAACGTCGTCGTCGTCGAGCGAAACGGCGTCGAACACGACCACACGGATTACGACGAGCTGACCGCCGCGGCCGACGACGACCTCGACGCCTACCAGACGACCCGCGACGACCTCGCGCTCATGCTCTACACCTCCGGGACGACGGGCGAACCCAAGGGAGCGACGCACACGCACAGACAGGTGCTGGCGACCGCGGACAGCTACGCCCGGTACTGTCTCAACCCCACCGAAGCCGACGTGTTCGGCGGGAATCCGCCGCTCCCCTTCGCCTACGGCTACGGCGACTTGGTGACGATGCCGCTCCGGTTCGGCGCGACCACGAGCCTCGTCGAGAACGCGTCTCCCGGCGACCTGCTTCAGGCCGTCGAAGACCACGGAATCACGATTATCTGCTCGATACCGACCGCGTACAACCAGATTCTGCAGAATTACCCCGACGGTCCCGAGGAGTACGACACCTCGTCGCTCCGAATGGCAATCAGCGCCGGCGAACCCCTGACGCCGAGCACGTTCAACAAGTTCAAAGACAGCTACGGCGTGGAGATTTACGACGGCATCGGCACCACCGAGATGCTCCACATCTTCGTGAGCCATCGGGAGGGCCAAGACATCGACCCCGGAGCGACGGGCTACCCGGTCCCCGGATACGAGTGTAAGGTCGTCGACCCCGACACCGGTGACGAGCTTCCGCGCGGCGAGGCGGGTCTGCTCGCGGTTCGCGGGCCGACCGGCATCTCGTACTGGAACCGCCCGGAGAAACAGGAGAACGCGCTCGTCGACGGCTGGAGCCTCCCCGGCGACATCTACATTCACCGCGAGGACGGCCGCCTCGAATACAAGGCCCGAGAGGACGACCTCATCATCTCCAGCGGCTACAACATCCCCGGTCCGGAAGTCGAGTCCGTTCTGCAGGAGCTCGATGAGGTTTCCGAGGTTGCCGTCGTCGGCGCACCCGACGAGGAACGCGGACAGGTGGTCAAGGCCTTCGTCATCCTCGCAGACGGGTTCGAAGCGAGCGACGAGCTGACCGAGTCGCTCCAGAACCACGTCAAGAACACGCTCGCGCCGTACAAGTATCCGCGTCGCGTCGAGTACGTCGACGAGCTTCCGCGGACCGAGACCGGCAAGATTCAGCGCGTGAAGCTCCGCGAGCGCGAGCGCCAGCATCAGGAAGCCTGAGCATCGGGCGATGGGGTGATGGGGTATCGGGGTAGTTTCGCCCCGAGCGAACTCGGTCGGAGTCGGACGACTACCGTCGGACGTAGCCGCCGTCGACGTGAACCGTCTCGCCGGTGATCCAACTCGCGGCGTCGCTCGCGAGGAACACCACCGCGTTGGCGACTTCTTGGGGGCGGCCGACCCGTTCGAGCGCGTACGACTGCCCCAGTTTCTCGCGGTACTTCTCGACGAACGCCTTGGTCGACGGCGTCTCGACGGTGCCCGGACAGACGCAGTTGACGCGGACGCCGGACCCGCCGACCTCCTTGGACATCGTCTTCGTGAACGAGCGGTTCGCGGCCTTCGCCGCGCCGTACACCGCCAGTCCGGGGTCGTTCCCCCGGTAGGACGAACTCGCGTAGTTGATGACGACGCCGTCACCGCGCTCGACCATTCCGGGGAGCGCCGCGTGCGTGCAGTTGAGCGTCCCGTACAGCGAGACGCCGAGCTTCTCGTCCCAGTCGGCCGGCTCCGAGTCGAGGAAGTTCTCGACGCCCGCCACTCCGGCGTTGTTGACGAGGACGTCGAGCGAGCCGAACGCTTCGACGGTCGCTTCGACCATCGCCACCGCCGCGTCGTACTCCGAGACGTCGGTTTCGAGGCCGACCGCACGGACGCCGTGGGCGTCGGCGACCCGCTCCGCGACGGCCTCCGCGCCCGCGCCGTCGATGTCGGCGACGACGACGTTCGCTCCGAGGGCGGCGAAGGCCTCGGCGACGGCCTCGCCGATGCCCTGTGCGGCGCCGGTCACGCAGGCGGTTCGCCCCTCGAAGTCGAAGCCGTCTCTGATGTCCGGCGAGTCGATGGTCACGGCTTTACTTCCCCTCGAATTCCGGTTGCTCGTCGCTTCCAAAGGCGTCGATTGCCTTCGCGTAGTCGTCGGACTGCGCGAGGGCGGGCCACGCGTGGCTGGCGTACTCGATGCCGGCGTCGTAGCCGACGTTGCGCGTGATGTTGACCGCCTGTTTGATAGAGCGAACCGCGAGCGGCGGTTTGCTCGCGAGTTTCGACACCAGTTCGTCGACCCGGTCGTCGAGTTCGTCGGTGTCGGCGACGACGTCGGTCAGGATGCCGCTCTCGGCGGCTTCGGTGGCGCTGAGTTGGTCACCGGTCATGGTGATCTCCTTGGCTCGACTGGCACCGACCATCGTGGTCAGCCGTTGTGCCGCGGCACCGCCGGGGAGGACGCCGAAGTTCACTTCGGGCTGTCCGAACGAGGCGTCCTCGACGGCGAACCGGAAGTCCGACGACATCACGATTTCGAACCCGCCGCCGAGACAGAGTCCGTCGACGGCGGCGACGACGGGCGCATCGTACTCTTCGAAGGCCGCACACATCTCACAGAAGAGGTCGGGAACACGCTTTTTCTGGTGGTACGTCGAGAAGTCGCTCATCTCGCCGACGTCTAACCCCGAACAGAACGCCTTGTCACCCGCCGAGTCGACGATAACGGCCCTGACTGCGATGCCATCGGCCTCGTCGTCCAGCGCTTGGAAGGCGTCGAAGGCGTCGATGAGGTCGTGTTGCATCTGGATGTTAATCGCGTTCATCGCCTTCGGGCGGGCGAGCGTGATACGCCCCAGCCCGGTCTCCTCGTCGAACGACCAGTCGATGGTCTCGAAGTCGGTGTCTGACATCGACTGTCATTTCCCTAGCGGGCTATTAATACTTAACGACGCTCGTACCTGCCTTCACAGCCGGTGCGTATACAGAACTGTATACGACCCGTCGGTCGTCGTGCCATCTCGTGTGAAGTCGGCTGAGGCGACCTATATATTACAGACATATGTCTGTAATTTCTGACGTTGGAGACCGTCGTCGAGTCCGACCGATTTGGATTCGCACGGCGGCAAGAGCGATTCAATTACAGGCATATGGTTGTAACTATCATCGCAGATATATTATAGAACGACCGTGACAAATCCCGGTCCGAAACTGTATACACATCCGTATACACGACCGTCGTTCGAGCGCCGCGGTGGGAACTCGTTGGCACAGTGATCTCGTCGTGGCGTTCGAGAAGCGACTGCTCGAAAGTCGTAGCGCCAGCCCAAAAACGGACGAAAAGATGGGTTTCAGGGGCCGCAGTTCGACCGAAGCTTCAGGTCCGACCGCGCTTTTGCGACGCAGGTCAGGACGTAGCCTTCGTCTTTTTCGGACTCCGAGAGGAACATCGCCTCCACTTGGTCGACCTCGCCCTCGACGACCCGAAGGGCCGAACAGACGCCGCAGACGCCCATTCGGCACTGGTACGGAAGGTCGACTCCGACCTCTTCGGCGGCCTCCAACACCGGCCGGTCGTCGGGAACTTGGATGGTGCGCCCTTCGTCGACGAACTCGACTTCGTAGTATTCGACCATGTTAGAGGCGTTCTTCGTAGACGAGTTCGACGGGGTCCAGCCCGTGGGACTCCAGCATGTTCGCGGCGGCGTCGTCGTCCGCCAACACGTCGATTCGGTAGTAATCGACCGCCCGCGGCTCTTGTTTGAACCACACGGCCGCCGCGTCGAGTAACTCGCCGGCGACGCCCGCGCCGCGGTGTTCCTCGCGCACGAAGAGACCGTGGACGTATCCGTGGTTCGCGAGTCGAAAAATCGGGTGGTCGCCCATCACGCGGGCTTCGAGGACGCCGACGGGGTCGTCCTCGCCGTCGACCTCGGCCAAGAGCACGGTGCCGTACTTCGAATCGACGAGCTGGTTCTCGAAGTAGCGGAGCCAGCGCTCGTCGGCTTGGTCGCTGTGCCCGTATCGGTCGTCTAACCGCGAGAGGTGATTCGTGAACCCGTGCCAGAGCTCCAGTATATCGCTTCCATCTTCGTTCTCAGCATGACGCGTCTGAATACCCATACAACCGATACTGGACCGGACTGCCTAAAATATTCGTATCGAACTATATACCGAGTTACATTACGGCCGGCGCGTCGCTCGCGTCGGGGGTGAGACAGAGAAACATTCATAACGTTCGGCTCTAATTGTCTGATGAGTTCAATTAGATAAGCCATGCCAACGGAAAAACAATTTAAGAGCCAGCTACAGAACGGTCGCATGATCGAAGACGAGTCGGAGATGACCGAGGGGTACAAGAAGGCGCTGAAGGCGACCCTCAAGGTCTCGGCGGACACCGAACTCATGAGTGCGCCCGCGTACTACGAGATGTCGATGAACGCGCCGACGCTCGACTCGCGTGCGTCGTGTATCAGCGTCATCCAAGACGAACTCGGGCACGGCCACATCGCCTACCGACTGCTCGAAGACCTCGGTGAGGACCGCGAAGAGCTCATCTACGAGCGCGAGCCGCACGAGTTCCGCAACACCTACGGCTTCGACCAGCACCTCGAGACGTTCGCCGAACTCGTCTGCGGGCACGGGATGTTCGACCGCGCGGGGATGGTGCTTCTGAGCGACATCGAGGCGAACACCTCGTACGCCCCGTGGAAACGTGCGCTCCGGAAAGTCGGCAAAGAAGAGCAGTTCCACCTCCGTCACGGCGAAACGTGGATGCGCCGGCTGGTCAACAACTCCGAGAAAACGAAACAGCGCGTGCAGGACGCGGTCGACTGGATGTTCCCGATGGGAATCGAGTGGTTCGGCATGCCGGACGGCAAAAAGCACAACACGGACCAGCTCGACTACCGCATCAAGGGGAAAACCAACGACGAACTCCGACAGGAGTGGATGAGCCACACCGTTCCCCTCGCGAACGAACTGGACCTCGACGTGCCCGCGCACTTCGACGACGAGAGCGAGGAGTACGTCCTCGAATACGACATGCCGGTCGCGTTCGACGCCGACAACAAGGAGTGGCGCTTCGACGAGCCAATCGGCTGGGACGACGTCCTCGACCGGTGGCGCTCGCGCGGCCCCGCCAACGAGAAGTACGTCAACATGCTCCAGTCCGGCAAGTTAGAGGTGGAAGTGTAGTATGAGCGCGAACACCGCAGGTACCGGAACGGCCGGATTCACCATCGGACCCGAGGAGGACGCCGACGAGTTCGAACAGGAGCTCTGGGCGACCGTCGACGAGGTGCCCGACCCGCACATCCCGGTCAGTCTGGTCGACATGGCGATGATTTACGACATCGAGGCCGACGCCGGCGAGGTCACCGTCACGATGACCTACCCCTGTATGGGCTGTCCGGCCTACGACATGATTCAGGACGACGTTCGCGCCGTCCTTCGAACCGTCCGCGGCGTCACCGGCGTCACCATCGAGGTGACGTGGGACCCCGTCTGGTCGAAAGACATGCTCACCGACCGCGCGAGAGAGGAACTGCGAGACGCAGGAATCGGCCTATGAAGTACCACGTATTCACCCGCAACAGATCCGGAGACGACATGATACACGCAGGAACCGTTCAGGCGGATTCGGACCGCCTCGCGCGAATCTACGCCCACCGAACGTACGACGAAGAAGACTGGGACTTCATGGGCGTCGTCCGCGAGGAGGACCTACTCGAAGTCGACGAAGAACCCATCAGCAGTCGGGGTGTCGCATGAGCGCAGACGCCGAGAGTCGCTGGCCGGCGGTCGCCCGCGACTACGTGCAGGCCATCGCCGACACGAAGTTGCTCCTCGGCCAGCGCTACGGGGAGTGGATGCTGAAGGGTCCGAACCTCGAAGACGACATCTCCGGCGCGTCAAACGGGCAGGACGAAATCGGGCAGGTCCGACAGCTGTTCCGCCTGCTCGAAAAGCAGGGTGTCGACCGCGACTGGCTCGAAACCGACCGCGAGCCGGCGGAGTACGCCAACGCCCAACCGCTGGACGAGGAAGCCGAGGCGTGGCCGACGTTCATGGTTCAGGTGGCCCTCGCCGACCGGGCCGCGTGGCTCCTGCTCGACGCCATCCAACACGAGGACTTCACCGGCATGGTCCAGAAGATGGGCGAAGACGAGTACTTCCATCTCGAACACCACGACGCTCGTCTCGAAACGCTGGCGGTCGACCAGCCCGAGGCCGTCGAAGCCGCGCTCGAACGCTACTTCCCGGGCATCCTCGCGTTCATCGGTCCTGCGACCCACGGCGCGGGCGAGGACCCGCTCGTCGAGGCGGGCTTCACCGACCGCGCGGTCGCCGAGATTCGCGGCGCGTTCCGCGAGCACTACGTGGACCTGTTCGCGGGGACCGACGTCACCGTCCCCGCGCTGACGGACGACGTGCCGGACCCCGACGAGTGGGACGAGAAACGACGCCGGAGCGGTGACGGTCATATCGACCGGAGCGTCGCCGACCAACTGCAGGGCGTCACGAACAGGGAGTACGTCATCGAATGAGTTCCACCGAGTCGTTCGGCGACGGGAGCGGCGGCGTATCGGACCGCGGAGCCGACACGGGCGACGGCGATGGGGACGGCGACGCGCCCGAGGCCGTCTGTCCGTTCTGCGGCTCCGGCGACACCGAACGAGAGTCGAGATTCGGCGGCGAAGTCTCGAAGAGCCAGTACTACTGCAACGGCTGTCGAACCGTCTTCGAGCGCATCAAGTACGACGGCGCGATTCCGTCGACCGGCCGCGACCGAGACGGCACGCGCTGAACCGGAGCGCGCCCGTTCGCCCCCGCCTTAGCCGAGTTTTCGAAAGTCCCACGAGACGGTTCGCTCGGGCGTCACCGCGATTTTGACGCGCTCGTGACCGCTCGCGTCCGGGATGGACTTCACGGTGCCGAACAGCGCGCGCTCGATGTCCGCCACCCGTTCTGGGTCGTCGACGACGGCGGCCGGGCCGCGCCACTGGACGCCGCGATGCTCGGCGTATTCCGATTCCCCGGCGTCGACGACCGCCGCGGCGACGCCCGTCGACCTGATGTTTTCGACCTTGACCGAGTCCGCGTCGGTCTCGAAACAGAGGCGACCGTCGACGACCGCCGCGGCGACCGGCACGACGTGCGGCAACCCGTCCGAACCGACGGTGGCGACGCGAGCGACCGACGCCTCCTCGATGAGCGCTACCTGCTCCGCCCGAGAGAGGGCGATTCTGTCGTAGTTTCGAGGCATAGACGACGCTCAGAGCCCCAGCGCCGCGCTCGCCACCGTGGTCTTTTGAATCTCGGTGGTGCCGCCGATAATCGCGAGGATGCGGGCGTCGCGGTAGTACCGTTCGAGGGGGTAGTCCGTCCGGTAGCCCTTCCCGCCGTACACCTGCATGGCGTTTCGCGCACAGAACTCCGCGGCCTCGCTCGCCGTGAACTTCGCCCGCGACGACACGCGGGTGTCCCCCTCTCCGTCGGCGATGCGGACCGCGGAGTCGTAGACGAGACTGCGGGCCGATTCGAGTCGGGAGTCCATCTCCGCGACGAGCACCTGCACGGCCTGATACTCGCCGACGGCCTTGCCGCCCTGCCGCCTGTCGCCGGCGTATTCGACCGCCTCGTCGAACGCGGCTCGGCCGATTCCACAGCCGATGGCCCCGAGCCCCGTCCGAGCCATGTCGATGGTACCCATCGCGATGCGGAAGCCCTGACCGACGGCTCCCAAGAGCGCGTCCGCGTCGACCGCGACGTCATCGAACGTCGAATCGCCGGTGACGTGACCGTGCATTCCGAGGTACTCTCCCCGCTCGAACGAGAACCCGTCGACCTCGTCGGGGTTGGGAACGAGAAAGACGCTCACGCCGTGGGAGTCCTCGGGTTGCGGCCGTTTCCGCGCGACGACGAGGTGGATGTCGGCGACGCCCGCGTTCGTCCCGAACGACTTCTCTCCGGAGATGCGGTAGCCGGTGTCGGTCGCCTCGGCGACCGTCCCGAGTTCCGTCGGCGACGACCCCGCGCCGGGTTCGGTCAACAGCATCGAGCCGATAGCGTCGCCGGCGACCATATCGGGTAACAGTCGCTCGCGCTGTGTGTCGGTGCCGAAGTTCAACACGGGGAGCATCGCGAACGTGTGGCCCTGAATCGTCTCCGCCACCGCGCCGCTCTCCTCGGCGATGCGCTCTATCGCGAGGCAGTACGAGAGGAAGTCCCCGCCGAGGCCGCCGTACTCCTCGGGAACGAGAATCCCCAACAGTCCGGCGTCGCCGGCGGCCTCGACGACGTCGCGGGGGAACGCCCGAGTTCGCTCGATTTCCTCGGCGCGGGGGGCGAGCGACTCCGTCGCAAACGATTCCGCGCGGTCCAGCACGTCGTGGTGCTCCTCGGAGAGAGCACGCTCCAGTAACGTCATACCCTCCCCTCGTGTGTCGAGGACCTTATCTGTAACGCGAAACGGCGACCGCTCGGTCAGCGGTCGACGCCGTCGAACGACCGGGCGTCGCCCCTGACGTATCTGTCCGGACCGACACCGACCCGTTCGGCCAGCCCGCGGTCGGCGGCGAACGCCAGATGCGCGGCGGCCTCGCCGGCCCCCATCTTCGCGTGGATACCGCGCATCTCGCCGAACAGCGAGCGCGCGACGGCCCACGGAGTCACCCCGTCACCGTCCCGGTCGGGAAGCGCCGCGACGGCGTTGCGGACCCGCTCGTCGTGGTGGGCGCAAATCGCGTCGATTCGGTCGAGGAGTTCGACCGACGAGCCGTGGCCGGGGAACGCGACCGGTGGGGCGTCGGCCGCGCGGGCGCGCTCGCGAACGCGGTCAAGCGTGGCGAGGTACGTCGCGAGCGCGTCGGTCAGTCTGGTGTCGGTCCCGCCGACGTTCGGCGTGTACGTCGGGAGGACCGCGTCACCGAGAAACAGGGCGTCACCGGCGTCGAGCACGACATGTCCCGCGGTGTGTCCCGGCGCGTGAACGACCTCGACGCCCCCCACCGTCGCGCCGTCAGTGAGCGTGACGACGGGATGTTCGTCGGGCATCGGAGACGGCTCGTCGGCGTCTCGAAGCCCCGAAACGAGGGCGTCGGGAACCCCCCACTCGCGGAGGCGGCGGGCGTCTCGGTCCAGTCGGCGGTTCCGCGCGGTGGCGTACTCCGCGACCAACGGCGCGTCCGCTTCGTGCAGGGCGAGCCTCGCGTCGGCGGCCGCCGCGAGTCTGGGAGCCAACCCGGCGTGGTCGGCGTGCCAGTGCGTGACGACGACCGTCTCGACCCGCTCGACGGGGAGTCCCGCCGCCGCCAACCCCGACCGCAGAACCGCCCACGACGCGTCTCCCGGCGGCCCCGGGTCGACGACGACGCCGCGGTCCGGGAGCACGTACGTGCTGTTTTCGCCTTCGGGGCTCGCGGCTGTGTGCGCGATGCGTTCCGTCCTCCCGTCGGGGCTCACTCGTCACCACCGTCCGTCGCGTCGCCTCGCTGTCCCCGGGGTTCGTGTTCGTCGCCGTGGTCGAACCCCATGTCGGCCCAGTCGGCCCGGACGGCCTCTCGAAGCGCCTCGGGATACATCGTCTCGAAGGTGACCCGCGGGGCGATGAACTCCTCGTCCCACCGAGGGTCCCACGCGGCGTTGACGTAGACGTTCGCGCCCGTCGAGCCGTCCTGTCGGTAGTACGGCGCGCTCGCCGCCGGCGCGGCGGAGTCGGAGAACTCCCAGTCGTTTGCCGGGTGCGCCTTCACCCAGATGTCGTCGAACGCCCGCGCGAGGTCCATCGGGCGGGTCTCCGTGTCGAGCACGACGATTTTGTCGAAGAGCCGCGAGAACGAAAACAGCGTGTTGGCGAGTTGCCACTCGAAGCCCGCGTACAGGATTTCGCTGGCGACGAGGCAGATGCCGAGTCCGGTCTCCGCGGGCAACGCGAGCCACTTGACCGGCGCGACGCCCCAGTAGTTGTTCACGCGGCCGTACAGACGGGCGGCCTCGATGACGGACAGGAGCACGCGGCCGTCGGCCATCGGTGCGCCGGTCGGTGAGAACGGGACGACCGGGTTCTCGCGGACGGTCACTCGTTCGGCGCGGGCCTCGACGGTCGCCGTCGCCATCGCGTCCTCCCACGGCTCCCGACGCGTCTCGGGCGCTCGACCCGCGTCGTCGCCGTCGGCGCGACCCGTAATCGTCGCTTCCACGAGCACCTCGCTTTCCGCCGGGACGGCTCCCGCGGCCGTCGAGGCCACCGGAACCGGTCCGAACACGTTCGCGATGGCCGGCGCGCCGGCGACCTGCGTCTCGCCGACCCAGCGCATGATTGCGCCCACGAGCGCCGCCGGCGGCGTTCCGAGCGCGAACGAGACGGTCGTTCCCGCGGCGACGTCGGCGGCGAGCTCCGCCGGAACCGAGAGCCTGAGCCCGTTGCTCCCGCGGACGGAGCCCCGAACCGGGAACCACTCGACTGCGTTGGTGTCGACCGCGTCGGACGCCCGCTCGTTGTCGGCATCGCCTCCACCGTTGGCCGTTTCCGAGGGTGCGCCGAGTCCGAGGGTGACCGACGGGACGCCGGTGTCCGATACCGCCGGGAGTCCCAGCGAGCGGAGGTCGGACACCGTCTCCGTGGCGGCCGCGGATTCCACCGCGGGCACGGGACCGCCGTGACGGGCGGCGACCAGCGCGTCGAGCACGTCGAGGTAGCCCGCGTCGAATCCGAGCCCCAGCGCCGCGCCGAGACGCGACCAGGGGTCGCGCGAACGCACTGCGAGCCGGTCGGGGCCGCCGAGTCCCCCGGCGAGGAGCCGCGCGTGGCCCCCGGCGTCCGTGAGGAGCACGGCCGGCCCGTTGGCCCGCGCCGCCTCGGCGCTCACCGCGAACGCGGTGTCCGCCCAGTGCGTTCGCTCGTCGATTCGGGCCAGGTCGTCGGCGTCGTCGAGTCGGTCGAGCAGGTCGCGAACACCGAGCATTACAGGCTCCCTCCGTCGGTGCCGTCGACGGTGACACCGGCCGCCGAGAGGATGTCACGGGCGCGTTCCCGGACGAAGTCGTCGTCGACGAGGCCTGCGTCGGCGCGGTTCCCGTCGTCGTCGCCCGAGGTGGCGTCGATGTACGCTTTCGTCGTCTTGGTCTTGGACGTGCCGGTCTCGCCGTCTCCCTTCTCCTCCGGCGTCTGGTAGATGTTCAGGGGGACTTTCGGCATCGCGACCGTGCCGAACTGGTGGAAATCCGACTCCGGGTCGGCGTGGAGCGCGAGCGATTCGAGCACTTCCCGAACCGACAGCGGGTTCACGTCCGAGTCGACGAACACGAAGAAGTCGACGTGGAGCATCCCCCACGTGGTGAAGATGAAGTTCGCCAGTTCGTGGAGGTAGCCGGGGCGGGACACGTCGGTCGAAACGACGTAGACGGTCCGGGAGGTGAACCGCCACGGAACGCACTTCTCGACGTCGTAGCCGGCCGTTCGCAGACCGAGCGTGGCGTCGGGTCCGACGCACGCCACTTCGACTGTCGCGCTCGTGTTCAGCGTGTGGCCGACGCCCGAGCCCTCGACGCAGAACGGTATCACGGGGCGTCGTCGGTGGGTAATCGCGTCCACTTGGAGGACCGGCATCGAGCGGCGGGGACCGTGCATGTAGCCGAAGTAATCACCGAACGGCCCCTCGTCCAGTCGTTCGTTCGGCACGACGTGCCCCTCGACGACGATTTCGGCGTTCGCCGGCACCAGCAGGTCGTTCGTCTCGCACTCGACGAGTTCGACCGGCTCGCGCTTCAGCCCGCCGGCGAACCCCGCCTCGTCGCGCCCCGTGGGTATCCACATCGAGGAGGTCACCTGCGTCGCGGGCTCTCCCCCGATGACGAGCGCGACCGGCATCGGCTCGCCCCGTCGTTCGTACTTGTAGTAGTAGATGTTCGGCGTCTGCTCACCCGCGAGGAGAAGCAGGCTCGCGCGCTCGCCGTCCTGCACCATCGCCCGGTGAACCGACCAGTCTATCCACTCCGAGTCGGGGTCCTTCACGACCATCGTGTGGAGGTTGGAGTACCGTCCGCCGTCGCCGGCGTGGATGTACGGCCACGGGAGCGACAGCAGATTGGCGTCCCCGTTGCGCCGAACGACCTCCTTACAGGGCGCGCCGTCGCCGTCGACGGTTTCGGGAGCGATGGGTCGCTTGAGCCGGTCGATGACCGTCTCGTAGTACTCGTCGGCAGAGAGCCCCGGGTCCAGTCCGAGCGCGAGGGCGATTCGGTCCCACGGCCGCCGCCGACTGCCGCGGTACGGGTCTCCGACGAGTCGCGCGTCGATGTCCGTGTCCGCGACCGACTCGAAGAGCGGAATCCGGTCGTCGCGCTGGTTCGCGAGCATCGTTATCGCGCTCGCTTCGAGGTCCCACGAGACCGACCGGTCGATTCGAGCGACGTCGCCCCGGCGTTCGAGACGCGAGACGTACTCGCGGAGGCTCTCTGTGGGGTGGTCGGCGTTCACGTCTCGTCACCACCTGTGAGCCGCCGCGAGAGGTCGTCCTGTTCGAGGCGGACCCGCCGTTCGACGTATCGGTCGAGGAGCAACGGACGGGTCTCGGCGAGGTGTTGGGTCACGAACGTTCGGACTGCCTCGGAGACGGAGTCGTACTCCCCGGTCTCGACGAGGTACGTGACGAGGGCGCGGACGTCCTCGCTTCGCACCGTGACCACGTCGGACTGCGTTCGACTCTGCTCGATGCACCGGTCGAGGACTCGGTCGTCGACCGGGGCCCCGTCGAGGTCGGCCTCGATTATCTCGATGTACCACTGCTCTTCGACGTTCTCGTGGGGGCCGCGGAGCACCGTCAGCGGCTCGGGGTCGTCGAGTTCGTGACTGTCCCGCGAGAGGCGCGCACGCGTCTGAAAAATCTCCTTTGTCTCCTGATTCGTCACCTGAACCGTCACTTCTCCCCCCGTGTCCGACGGTAGGTGGTCCTCAGACGTGATGTACTGCGGACTCATCCGACACACTCCCCTTCTTCGGTTTCCAGCACCATTGGTGACACGCTCGTACTGCTGGTGCATAAAGTCATCGTGCCGATACCGGCGGCTATCCGGTCCGAGAGCGTAGAATACTATATGAGTATACTGGACAGTATACATCCGATTGTACACGATTGTTCGGGATTTAAAATCGAGTCGGGCACCGTCTCGGCGGAGCGATACCCGCCGAACCGCACGGTTGGGTTCGTAGCGACCCCTCACCGCGGTCGGCGCGTCACGTCGGTTCGTCTACGGTATTGTCTAAACAGCGGTGAGCTGTCGATTGCGTGGCCCCGCAGGGGTGGCGGTCGCGGCGGCGGTCACTCCACGTAGCGATGCGGCCCGGCTTCGACGAACTCCCGGCCGAGTTCGACGTAGTGGTCGCGCGTGTCGTCGATTTCGGCCAGTTGCGCGTCCGAAAGCGGTCGGGTTTCCGCGGGGACGCCGTACGCGAGATGGCCCGACGGCACGGTCTGGTCGTGGGTGACGACGGCGTTCGCGGCGACGATGCTGTGGGATTCGACGGTCGCCCCGCCGAGGACGCGGCTCCCCATCCCGACGAGCGCGTCGTCCTCGACAGTCGCGAAATCGACGACCGCGCCGTGACCGATGCTCACGCCGTCTCCGACCGTTGCGCCGTGGAGCATCGTGAACTCCTGCACGTTGGTGTCCGCGCCGACCGTCACGGACCCCCGGTCGCCGCGGAGGCAGACGAACGGCCAGAGACTCGCGCGCGCCCCGACGACGACGTCTCCCACGAGGTAGGCCATCTCCGAGACGGACGCGCGCTCGTCTATCACGGGTTCCATCCCGTCGAACGTGTGTTGCATCACCTCACGATGCGACGCCGACCGGTATAGTGGTTCGTGTCACGGCGACGGGATGGCGTTCCCGTTCTACCTGAACCGGTGTGATTTAAACACCTGCGGGTGAATCAACGAGTGTAATGAAGTTCGTTCGATTCAATCAGCGCCGACTCGGTCTGTTGACCGACGACGGCGAGGGTATCGTCGATGTGACCGACCGCCTCGGGCTCACGAGCGACGAACCGCTCGTCGAGTACATGGAGGGAGACTACGACGCGAGCGAGTACGTCGACGCAGACGCCGATTTCGACGTGTCGGACGTCACGCTCGACGCGCCGGTCGAACGCCCCGGGAAGGTCATCGCCGCGCCGCTCAACTACGAGAACCACATCGCAGAGGCCATCGCGGACAAAGACATCACGACCGACGAGTGGTTCTCCATCGAGGATAAGGGCTACTTCCTGAAGGCTCCGTCGAGCGTCATCGGCCCCTCGGAGAACATCGTCATCCCGTTTTCCGACCGCCGAATCGACCACGAAATCGAACTCGCGTTCGTCATGGGCGAGGAGTCGAAAGACGTCTCTAACGACGAGGCGTGGGAGAACATCTTCGGCTACACGATTCTCCTCGACATCTCCGTCCGCGGCGACCAAGACCGCTCGAACCGGAAGTCCTACGACACGTTCACGGTCGTCGGCCCCTGCGTCGTCACGCCCGACGAGATCGGTGAGCCCCAGTCGCTCGACCTCGAACTCGCCGTGAACGGCGAGGTCCGTCAGTCCGAAAACACCAGTGAGATGGTCTACACGTGCGCGGACGTCGTCCAGTACGCCTCCATCGGCGCGACGATAGAGGTCGGCGACGTCATCACGACCGGGACGCCGGAAGGCGTCGGCCCCCTCGCGGACGGCGACACCGTCGACGCGACAATCGAGAACATCGGTTCGATGACCGTCGGCGTCGAAGAACGCGACGTGTCGTTCGCCGACGTGGACGTCCAAAAGCACGGACAGAACTGACCCTCGCCACGGTTTTTTGCGGGCCGACTGACCGCCCACGCGTCAGTCGCTCCGGTCGTCGGCAGTCCTGTCGCTCCGGTCGTCGGCAGTCCTGTCGCTTCGGCCGCCCGACGGTCCGGTCAGCCGCCGGTGCGACGAGCGACCGGGTGACGTGTGGTAGCGTAAGCCACTAATACGATGACGCCGTCCGTTCGCGTGTACGAGAGTCAACTCGACCGCCGCCGGTGTCGGTTCGGGGCTCTCCGAGACGGGGGTCTCATCGCGGACGAACGGAACCGAGCCGACACCGAGTTCGCCGACTTCGACCGGTCCGGGGAGACGCCCGGTAGCGCCCGCCCGAACCACACCGGCGCTCGCCGTTCGGCGTCGGCCGACGCGACCACCGACCAAGACGTTGCGATTACTATCCGAGAACACCGCATGACGACGCGACAGACAGCCGCCACCGACCCGGCAGACGCATCGGACACGAACTACGACTACGTGAGCGACGATATCGAACGGCCGGACCTCGTCGCCGCGCTCGAACGGCGCGTCAGCGGCGACGTTCGCTTCGACTCCTACTCCCGCCAGCTGTACGCGACCGACGCCAGCGCCTACGAGGTGACGCCCATCGGGGTCGTCTTCCCGGCGGACACCGCGGACGTCGCGGCGGTCGTCGAATACTGCGCGCGAGAAGACGTTCCCGTGCTCCCGCGCGGCGGCGGGACCAGTCTCGCCGGACAGACGGTGAACGAGGCGGTCGTCCTCGACTTCACGAGATATATGGACGCGCCGCTTTCGGTCGCACCCGAGGCGCGGACGGCGCGCGTCCAGCCGGGCGTCACGCTGTCGGAGCTGAACGAGACGCTCGCGCCGCACGACCTGAAGTTCGCGCCCGACCCCGCCGCCGGGAACCGGAGCGTCATCGGCGGCGCTATCGGGAACAACTCGACGGGGTCGCACTCGCTGAAGTACGGCAAGACGGACGCCTACGTCGAGGAAGTCGAAGCCGTCCTCGCCGACGGGACGGTGACGACGTTCGGCGAGGTCACGCTGGACGCGCTTCGCGAGGGGGCCGACCCCAACGGGAGCATCCGAGAGCGCGTCTACGCCGAAGTCCACCGCATCCTCGAATCGGAGTCGGACCTCGTCCGCGAACGCTACCCCGACCTGAAGCGCAACGTCTCGGGCTACAACCTCGATTGGCTCGTCGACGAGGCCGAGTCGGGGTCGGTGAACCTCGCTCGACTGCTCGCCGGCTCCGAGGGGACGCTCGCGCTCATCACCGAGGTCACCGTCTCGCTCGAACCCGTCCCGGAGACCAAAGCGGTCGCGCTTCTCACCTACGACGAGCTGATGACGGCGGTCAGAGACGTCGTGGCGGTCCTCGAACACGACCCGGCGGCGGTCGAGTTCATCGACGACACGCTCATCGACCTCGCCGGCGACACCTCGGAGTTCGAAGACGTCGTGGGGATGCTCCCCGACGGCACGCGGGCCGCGCTCCTCGTCGAGTTCTACGCCGAAGACGACGAGACCGGCCGCGAGAAGGTCGACGCGCTCGTCGCGGACCGCGTCGGCGAGAGCGCCGTCGACGCCATCGAGGCCCACGACGAGGCGGCCCGCGGCCGGGTCTGGAAGCTCCGGAAGGCCGGGAACCCGATTCTCCTCTCGCGGACGACCGACGAGAAACACCTCTCGTTCATCGAGGACTGCGCCGTCCCGGCCGAGCACCTCCCCGAGTTCGTCACCGGGTTCCGCGACGTGCTCGATGACCTCGGGACGTTCGCGGCGTTCTACGGCCACGCGGGACCGGGCGTCCTGCACGTCCGCCCGCTCGTCACCACGAAGACCGCCGAGGGACTCGCGACGTACGAAGAGATTTCCGACCGCGTGACCGAACTCGTCGTCGAACTCGGCGGAAGCGTCTCGGGCGAACACGGCGACGGCCGGGCGCGGACCCAGTGGAACCGCAGACTCTACGGGGACTCGCTGTGGGAGACGTTCCGAGGGCTGAAGGCGGCGTACGACCCCGACTGGCTCCTCAACCCCGGTCAGGTCTGCGGCTACGAACCGGACGAGTCGCTCCCGGACGACGCGCCCGAGCGCGCCCGGCGCGTCTCGATGACCGAAAACCTGCGATACGACCCCGACTACGAGTTCGACGCCGGCTTCGACCCCGCGCTCGAATGGGCGAACGACAACGGGTTCGAGGGGATGGCCGAGCTCTGTCACGGCTGTGCCGGCTGTCGCGGCGACCAGGCCACGACCGGCGGCGTGATGTGTCCGACCTACCGGGCCAGCGGCGAGGAGATACAGTCGACGCGTGGCCGCGCGAACCTCCTCCGGCAGGCGATGAGCGGCGACCTCTCGGCGGACGAGCAGTTCGACGACGAGTTCATGCACGAGGTTCTCGACCTCTGTATCGGCTGTAAGGGCTGTTCGAACGACTGTCCGAGCGAGGTCGACATGGCGAAGCTGAAAGCCGAGATGACCCACGAGTACCACCAGCGCGAGGGGGCGAGCCTCCGCGATAAGCTGTTCGCCAACGTCGACACGCTCTCGAAGGTGGGAAGCGCGTTCGCTCCCGTCTCGAACTGGGCGACGAAAATCCCGGGCGCGCGGTCCCTGTTGGAGTCCGCTGTCGGTATCACGTCCGAGGCGACGCTCCCGTCGTTCGAGCGCGAGACGCTCCACGACTGGTTCGAGGCCCGCGGCGGGTCGCAGGTCGCCCCGGCGGACGCCGAGCGGACGGCCGTCTTCTTCGTCGACACGTACACGAACTACAGTCACCCGGACCCCGGAAAAGCGGCCGTGCGCGTGCTGGAGGCGGCGGGCGTTCGCGTCGAACTCGCGGACCACACCGACAGCGGCCGGCCCGCACATTCGAAGGGCTTTCTCGACGTCTCGCGGGACACGGCGCGCGAGAACGTCGCGGAACTCGCCCCGAAGGTCGAAGCGGGACGCGACGTCGTGTTGGTCGAGCCGTCCGACGCGGTGATGCTCCAGTCCGACTACCTCGACCTGCTCTCGGGGCCCGCCGTCGAGCGGGTCGCTCGCAACACCTACGGCGTGATGGAGTACCTCGATTCGTTCCGACTCGACGAGCGACTGGCGTTCGACGCGCCGAGCGAGTCGCTCGCCTATCACGGCCACTGTCACCAGAAGTCCGTGAAGAAAGACCACCACGCGGTCGGCGTGCTCAGGCGCGCCGGCTACGCCGTCGACCCGCTCGACTCCGGCTGTTGCGGGATGGCCGGGAGCTTCGGCTACGAGGCCGAACACCGGTCGATGAGCGACGCCATCGGGGAGATTCTGTTCGAGCAGGTGGCGGCGAGTGACGGACAGCGGGTCGTCGCGCCGGGCGCGTCCTGCCGGACCCAACTCGGTGACCGCGACGACGACGCGGAACGCCCCCCGACACCAATCGAACAGGTCGAACGGGCCGTCCGAACCGCATCGAAGTCGGCCTGAGCGGCGACGCGCGGACGCCCGCGGCCGGGGGTTCGCGGGGTCGAAAGCACTATGCTCCTGTTCCGAATACGTGCTGACGTGACTCATAAATTCGAACTCGACAGGCTGTTCGACCCGTCTTCTATCGCGGTCGTCGGGGCGTCGACGAAAGCGGGGAAAATCGGCTACGAGGCGATGGAGAACGTCCACGACTTCGGCGGGCGGGTCTACCCAGTCAACCCGTCCGCGGAGGGCACCGCGTTCGGCGAGCCGTTCGTCGCGTCGGTGACCGACATCGACGACGACGTCGACCTCGCGTTGCTCTGTGTTCCCGCGCCGGTCGTGCCGGAGGTCATCGAAGAGTGCGGCGCGGCGGGCGTGGGTGCCGCCGTCATCTACTCCGGCGGCTTCGCCGAGGCCGGCGACGACGGCGCGGAGATACAGCGCCGCCTCACCGAGACGGCCAACGAACACGGCATCGCCCTGCTCGGCCCGAACACGAGCGGGTTCGTCATCCCGCGGACGGGGCTGTACGGCTCGTTCGCCACCGGCGTTGAGAGCTTCCCTGCGGGCGACCTCGCAATCGTCGCCCAGAGCGGCGGCGTCGCCCACTCCATCGCGTTTCAGGCGACTCGCGAGCGACGCGGGCTCTCCGCGATGGTCGGGCTGGGCAACCGTGCGAACGTCGGCTTCGAGGAGGTCATCGAATATCTCGACGGCGACCCAGACACCGGCGCAATCGTGCTCCACGTCGAGGGCACCGACGACGCGCGGTCGCTCCTCGAAACCTGCTACGACGCGGAGACGCCCGTCTTCGCCTACAAGGTCGGCGAGGCGGACGTCGGCGACTTCGCCGAATCGCACACCGGCGCGCTCACCGGCGACCACGCGCTCTATCAGGCCGGGTTCGCACAGTACGGGGTGCCGACGGTCGACTCGACGAGTCAGCTCCTCGACGCCGGACACGTCGCGGCGACCGCGCCGCTTCCGGACGGGACGAACGTCGGCGTCGTGACGGCGCAGGCCGGTCCCGGCATCATCATCGCGGACCGCCTGAAACAGGCCGGCGTCTCGCTCCCGCCGCTCGAAGACGAGACGACGGCGACGGTGAACGAGATTCTCCCCGGCATCACGTACTCGGCGAACCCCGTCGATACGGGGCGGCCGATGCCGGAGTTCGGCGAGGTCGTCCGCGCGGTCGCGGCCGACGAGAACGTCGACGCCGTCCTCGTGTACGAGCTTCACGAGGCCGCGCTCGGGTTCCCCACCGAGGACCTCGACGGGCTCGCGGAGTCCGTCGGAAAGCCGGTCGTGTTCGCGACGGCCGGCCCGGAATCGCTCCTCGAACCGGACCGCGAGGAACTCGAATCCGTCGGCGTCCCCGTCTTCGAGTCGCCCGAACGGGCCGCCGATACCGTCGCCGCGCTGGCCGAGTACGCGCGCGTCAACGCGGAAGCCGCGCCCGCGGAGGTGGTCGACAATGCGTGAGTCGGACCCCATCGAACGGGCTCGCGCCGACGGCCGGACGACTCTCACCGAGGCCGAGGCGAAGGCGCTCCTCGCCGACGCGGGCGTCGAAACCCCCGCGTTCGAGGTCGCATCGACACCCGACGAGGTCGCCGCGACGGCCGAGCGAATCGGGTTCCCGGTCGTGCTCAAAGTCTCCTCCCCGGCGGTGACCCACAAAAGCGAGTGGATGGGTGGACTGGGCGTGACTGTCGGCGTCTCGGACGCTGACGAGGCGGCGGCCGTCGCGGCGGACGTCTTCGATGCCGCCGCCGACAGCGGTATCGACGCCGACGTGCTGGTCGAAGCCGCCGCCGACGTCGACGCCGGCACCGAGGTCATCGTCGGCGGGCTTCGGGACCCCTCGTTCGGTCCCGTCGTGCTCACCGGACTCGGCGGCGTCTTCACCGAGATATTCGAAGACACCGCCCATCGGCTGGCCCCCGTCACGCAGGCGACGGCGCGGGCGGCGGTACAGGAGCTCAGGTCGGTGCCGCTTCTCGAAGGCTACCGCGGGCGCGACCGAGCGGACATCGACGCGCTCGCGGGCGTCGTCAAGCGCGTCGGCGACCTGCTCGTCGAGCGGGAGGAGATCGCCGAAATCGACGTGAACCCGGTTTTGGTGACGCCGAGCGGTGCGACCGCGCTCGACGCGCTCGTGGTGCTCGAAGAATGACCGGCTTCAAGCGCACGTGGACGGTCCGGTTCTCCGATACGGACCCCTTCGGCATCGCGCACTACCCCCGCATCGTCGATACGCTCCACGAGAGCTCGGATATGTTCATGGAGGAGGTCGGCTTTCCGCTCTGGGAAATCTCTCTGGACTACGACTTCGGGCTCCCGCTCGTCGAAATCGACTTCGAGTTCGAGCGCCCGATGGAAGCCGGCGACAACATCGAGATAACCATCACACCGACGCTCGGCACCCGGAGCCTCCGCTTCGATTACGTCGCGCGCAACGAAGACGGCGCGGTGACGTTCACCGGACACGAGACGCGCGTCTGTGCGAGCACGGACGACGTCAGTTCGCGCGACCTCCCGGTCGAACTCCGGGAGGCCATCGAACCGTACACCGAGGGGTGACTCACGCCGGAGCCGCCGTGGTCGAGGCGACCGACGACATGTTTTTGTGACGTCCGAACCGTGTGGCCGTATGGCCGAGTTCGAAAACATCTACGCCAAATCGAACCCGTTCGTCCGGGCCCATTTCGACTGTCCGACCTGCGGCGGAAAGCTCTGGGAGTACGCCATTCAGGGGCAGATGGTCTGCGAGGACTGCCGTGAGCTGTACCCCTCGAAGGAGATATTCGACGCGCAGGTGAGCCAGTAGCGACCCGGGAGTGGGGCGACGACGTCCGCCCGAAGCGGCGTCACGCGACGAGAATGGACCCATACATTTATGAACAATCCTCGGAAACGTTTCGTCATGGCCGAACAAGAGCCGGAGGAACTCCTAGAGATGAGTACCGACACGGAGCGTCTCCTCGAGGAGAACGACCTGCGACCTCTCTGGGAAGTCGAAAAGGACTTCGGAAACCAATTCGGCGGGTTCGAGGCGGACATCTGGAAGTGGGACGATATTCAGGCGTCGATCGACGCCATCGAAGACGACGTCCCCATCGCGGACCTCCCACCGGGGTTCCAGCGACGCGTCGCCGTGCCCGTCAACACGGGATACCGAAACGCCATCTCGAACACGATTTACCTCGGCGTCCAGACCGTCTCGCCCGGCGAGACCGCGCCGGCACACCGACACGGGGCGAACGCGCTTCGGTTCACTATCGACGGGAGTGAGGACATGAAGACCGTCGTCGCGGGCGAGGAGTTCCCGATGCGGGACAACGACCTCATCACGACGCCGCAGTGGGAGTGGCACGACCACGTCAACGACGGCGACGAGACGGCCGCGTGGCTCGACGTGCTCGACCTCCCGCTCGTCCTCGACTCGCTCAACGCGCGCAACACCTTCGAAAACCACGAGTTGGACCGCCAGCCAGTGACGAAGTCGCAGGGCTACTGGGAGTCGCAGTACGGGCGTGCCCGCCCGTTCGAGGACACGAAGGAAGACGGGATTCCCGGACCCTTCGAGGGGAACTGCGCCGCGACGCCGCCGTACCGATTCAGTTGGAAAGACACCCTCCAGACCCTCCGACAGCGAGCCGAAAACGACGAGCCGGACCCGCACGACGGCTACAGTCTCTCGTACGTCAACCCCGCGACTGGACAGCCGCCGCTGTTCCCGACGATGTCGTTCCGCGCGCAGTTGCTTCAAGCGGAGACCGACCCGCACTTCCACAACGCCGTCGACGCGTACTTCGTCATCGAGGGCGAGGGCGCGACGCACGTCGGCGACGACGTGCTCGAATGGAGCGAACGCGACATCTTCGTGATTCCGCCGGACGAGATTCATCACCACGACCCCGACGGTGAAGCGATTCTCCTCGGGATGACCGACCGCCCGGTGTTCGAGGCGTTCAACTTCTACGCCGAGGCCGAACCGTAGCCGCGCGGTCCGGCTCCCGGCGTCACTCCGTTCGCGCCTCAGCAGATATCACCGAACCGGAGTGCGGTTCCGGTCGGCGGTCAGTTGACGGTATCCTGTTTGAGATGGTCGAACAGTTGCGGTTCGGTCCCGAACTTCAGCACGTTGGTCATCACCGAACTACGGACGTTGTGCACCATCTTCCCGTGGTCCTTGTAGAAGTTGTGGAGCCACCGAGACTGCACCTCTCGGCTCGGGAACATCATGACCGCCTTCCACTGATACTCGCCGTCGGAGAGGAAATAAAAGAGCGTGTACTGGCTATCGCGGAGGAACTCCATCGTCTCCCGCCAGTGGTCCGCGAAGTTCTCCGGGTTGAATTTGAACTCCATCAGCGAGAACGTGAAGTAGTCTTCGTTCGGAATGATGGCCTCCCGAAACACGCCCGCGCTCCGCATATCGCGAATCGACTTACTGACCGTCACGTGCGAGACGTCGATGTCGTACTCCTCTTTGAGGTGTTCGAGGTAGCGGAGCCCCTCTTCACCGTCACGAGGGTCGAAGCTCCCGTTGA
>ENA-ORDC01000560-ORDC01000560.1-marine-metagenome-genome-assembly--contig:-NODE-560-length-35321-cov-7.158240_pt1 | contig 35321 bp, 34 predicted proteins | sample MGYA00237783_ERZ508515 | MGnify/ENA primary metagenome ERZ508515 (study PRJEB26186, sample SAMN06268792) | marine metagenome | isolation source: Eden Landing Ponds, San Francisco, CA, USA | place... | reverse complement strand
CGCCGGTCGAGTCCGCGAGGAACACCTCGCCGAGCGCGAACAGGGGGCGCTCGAAGAGGCTCTCGGGGTCCCAGTCGCCGGTGACGCCGCCGTTGATCCCGTAGTCGACGAGCGACGCCGCGGCGAGGTCGGCCTTCTCGTCGAAGGCGTCGCCGTCGACCGTCGGCGGCGAGGTGTTCGGCTGGTCGACGACGCAGGTGACGCCGCCGGCGGCCGCGCTCTCCGACCCCGACCGCCAGGTCTCCTTGTGGCTCCCGCCCGGTTCGCGGAAGTGGACGTGGACGTCGATCGCACCGGGGAGGAGGTGGCGGCCGCGGGCCTCGACGATCCGCTCGCCCGCCGCGGCGTCGAGCCCGCTCGCGACCGATTCGATCGTTCCGTCTCGTATCCGGACGTCTCGTATCCGTCCGTCCGCCAGCTCCGCACCCGTGATGAGCATGCGTACGCGCTCGCGTCGGGGTACATAAACCGTGGCGGTTCGGGACCAGCCGGGGTCGTCGACGACGAAGCTGAGAGCGACCGAACGTTCGGGGATGTCGGCGACGATCCCCGAGCCGTACCGACGGGCACCCAAAACGGTTTGTCGCCCGCGATATCCGTTCCGATATGGTCCCTCCCACGCTCGTCGTCGACACCGCACGCGCCGCTCGCCGACCGGACGGAAAGGTCATCCGCAACGAGCGGGTCGCCGACGAGGCCTACCGGCTGGACACCGACCCCGACGAACGCGGCGATCTGGCCGGGAGCGACGACGATGACGACGTGATCGTCGCCACGGAGACCGCCCTGTCGGATTTCGAGAGCGAGATGGACGGCGAGTGGGACGACCACACCGACGACGACGTCCTCGACGACATGGGCGAAGAGGCCAAAGACCGCCTCAGCGACCTTGGATACATCGAATAACCGTGTCCGGCGCTCGTGACGCACTCGACCTGCTCGACCGTGGAACGCTCGCTAAGATAGCCGCCGGTTTCGCCGTCGCCTTCGTCCTGCTGTACCTGTTCGCGGTCGGTATCGGCATCGAGGAGATCCGCGCGGAACTGGCGACCGCCGACTACCGCTGGCTGGCCGCCGCCTGCGTCTCGACGGCGGTCGGCCTCGTCGCCTGGGCGAAAGCCTGGCACGTCGTGCTGGACGTCGTCGGCTACGCGGTCCCGTTCCGCAAGCTCGTCGTCACCTACTACGCGGCAACCTTCGCCAACTACGTGACGCCGCTAGGTCAGGCCGGCGGCGAGCCGTTCATCGCCTACGTCCTCTCGCGGGACACCGAAGCCAGCTACGAAGACTCGCTGGCCTCCGTGGTGACGGCGGACCTGCTGAACCTGCTGCCGTTCTTTACCTTTGCCGCCGTCGGGACGGCGGTCCTCGTCGCCCGGACGAGCCTGCCGACCCAGCTCGAACCGGTCGCTGGCGGGCTCGTCGTCTTCGCGCTCGGCGTCCCGGTGCTGGCGGCCGTCGGCTGGCAGTTCCGGTTCCGACTCGGTCAGCTGGCCGTCCGGCTCACCGCGCCCGTCGTCCGCCGTGCCCCCTACGTGAGCGTCGAGGGGATTCGCACCCGTCTCCGTGACCTCAACGGGGCCTTCGAGCGGATCGCCGCCGAGCCGCGCTCGCTCGTGTACGCGCTGGTCTTCTCCTATATCGGCTGGTTCTTCTTCGCGCTGCCGCTGTATCTCGCCGCGCTCACCGTCGGTTCGTCGGTCCCGCTGTTGCTCGTCTTCTTCATCGTCCCCGCGAGCACGCTCGCCGGACTGACGCCCTCGCCGGGGGGGCTCGGCGGCATCGAACTCGCGCTGGTCGGTATGTTGACGGTACTGGCGGGGATCCCCAGCGCCGCGGCCTACTCGATCGCGCTCGTCTACCGGGTGGCCTGCTACTGGTTCGCGGTCGCCGTCGGCGGGCTCGCCGCGCTGTTCGTCGTCTCCCGGTCGTGAGAGATCCAAGTGTTCATACCCCGTGGCGGTGACAGGGCCGGATATGTCCAGTTCCCCGTCGCTCGGCGACGTCCCCGGACTCGGCCGCCTCGACGCCGCCGCCCGTCGAGTGGTCGCGCTGGTCGTTCTCGGGGCCGTCGCCCGGCTGGCCTTCCTTGGGGGTCGCGTCGCCCACTACGACGAGGGTCGCGTCGCCTGGTGGTCCCAGTACTTCCTCGAAACCGGCCAGTTCGAGTACCGCTACATCATCCACGGCCCGCTCGTCCAGCACGTCAACCGCGTCGTCTTCGAGCTGCTCGGGCCGACGGATTTCTCGATGGGGCTGGTCGTCGCCGTCGTCGGCATCCTGTTGCCGCTCTCGGCGTTCCTCTTTCGCGAGCACCTGAGCGGTAACGAGATGGTCGGCATGGCCTTCTTCCTCGCTCTGAACCCGCTGCTGCTCTACTACTCGCGCTTTTTCCGGAGTACCTTACCGGCCGCGGCGTTCGCGTTCGTCGCGTTCGGGCTGCTCGTCCGGGCGTCCGACGAGCGCGACCTCCGGTATATCCACGGCGCGGTCGTCTTCGTCGCGCTGGCGTTCACAGCGAAAGAGAACGCTGCCGTCTACCTCATCGTCTGGATCGGCGCCACCGCGCTGCTGACCGACCACGTCCTCTTCCGGACCGGCGGCGACGAGTCCGGTGTCGACTGGCTCCGGGCGAGGTACGCCGCCCACCGCGACCGGCTGGGGCACTATCGGGCGTCGCTGGGCCGCTACGTCGGCCACCTCCTCCTCGCTGTGGGCCTCTTTTTTGTCGTGACGCTGTACTTCTACGCGCCGCGTGAGCCCAACTCCGCCGACGTGGGCTTCTGGAAGGCGGTCTTCGACCCGACGCGGTTCCCCGCGCTGGTGGGCGAGACGGTCGACGACGTCGTCGAGGGGTACGGCTACTGGTTCGGCGGCTCGACGGAGGCCGGCTGCCGGAAGGACAACATCATCGACGCGTATCTCTGTTTCCTGGGCAACGAACTTCAGGCGCTGGGCGGCTACGCCCTGCCGATGACCGCGATGGCCGTCGTCGGCTTCCTCGCCGACCGCTACGGTCGCTCGCGCTCGCGGTTTCTGGTCCTCTTTGCGGCCTACTGGGGGTTCGTCTCGATCATCGGCTACCCGCTAGGGACTGACATCGCAAATGCGTGGATCGCCGTCAACGCGCTCGTCCCCCTCTCGATCCCGGCAGGCGTCGGCGTCGCGCTGCTATTTAATCGAGCGCGAGCGGCGGTCGACGACCCCGTTCGCTTCGGCGTCGTCGTCTTCGTCCTGCTGTTGATCCCCGGCCAGATGGCCGTCGCCATGGCCGGCGGCGTCTACGCGAACGGGACCGCCGAGGAGAACCACCTGGTACAGTACGCCCAGCCGGCCGACGACTTCCGCCCCGCCATGAGCGTCCTCGAAGACAGCGACCCCGACGACGGCCCCGACGTGTTGTTCGTCGGCGACACCTACGTCCGCGATAACCCCCGAAGCGGCGGGATAGAGCCCCGCTGTACGAGTATCAGCGACGTCCTCCCGCTACAGTGGTACGTGAGCAAACACGGCGCGACCGGCGACTGCGCGCCGACCGCCGAAAACGCGACCGAACGCCTCTCGACCGGCGATATCGACCCCGAGGTCGTCATCGCGCCCGCGGGCCTAGAGGGCGACCTCGCTCCCGCGCTGGCAGGCTACGAGTCGGAGGTCTACGGCCTCCGGACCTACGGCAGCGAGGCCGTCTTCTTCACCGAGAACGCGACCGCAAACTGACCGCTCACGGGCGATGCGGGAGTTGGCCGGTCACGCGCCGCCCGAACGCAACCCCTGGCCGCGCTCCCAGGCGCGGACGAGCGCGGTCAGCGTCTCGTTGACCGGAACGGGAGCGTCGGCGCGGTCGACCACGGCGCCGTTTATTGCGTCGATCTCCGTTGGAGAACCGCTCCGGACGTCCTGTAGCATCGACGAATCGTTCGCGGCGGTCGCGTCAGCGACCCGTTCGACCGCCGCGACGACCGTCTCCTCGGAGAGGTCGACGCCTTGCTCGCGGGCGACCCGAGCGACCTCGCGGGCGGCGGCGCGACTCGACTCACCGCCGGGACCCGCGACGAGCGCGCCGTTTGCGACCCGGGCGAGCGCCGTCACGGCGTTGATGCCCGCGTTGACGGCCAGTTTCTCCCAGAGACGGCGGGGCATATCCGTCGCGACCGCCGTCTCGATACCTGCCTCGCCGAACGCCGCCCCGACCTCGTCGGCGACCGGAGACGACCCGCCGGGCCGCGGACCCAGTGCCACCTCGCCGACACCGGTACACTCGACGCGACCGGGCGCGGCGAGGCGAGCGCCGTAAGTACACGTTCCGGCGAGGACGGGGCAGTCCACCGCGGCCGCGAGTCGCTCCTCGTTGCCCAGTCCGTTCTGCAGCGAGAGGACAGCGTCGAGGTCGACACCGCCGAGCGCGGTCGCTGCCGCGTCCGTGTCGAAGGCCTTCACCGTCACGACCGCGAGGTCGAACGACCGCTCGGTGACCGTCGTCACCGCGTCGGGCGAGACCGCTGCCGAGAGCGCGCCCTGTATCCGGAGGCCGTCGGCGCGGACGGCACCGATATGCGGCTCTCGACCGAGGAGAGTTACGTGGTGTGTGCGCGCCAGCAGACCGCCGACGAGACTGCCGAGGCTTCCGGCGCCGAAGACGAGGATGTCCACAGCGACTCACCCCTCGGCCCGGTGGTCGATGCGTTCGCGCGCGGCGCCACAGCCCGGATAGGCGGCGAACGCCGCAACTGCGCTCGTCTCATCGCAGTCCCGACAGCGCCGCGTCGACCCCATCGCGTCGATGCCGTCCATATCGCCCCGTTTCGCCGATGGCAGCATAAATCTGTGCGAAGCGGTGTCACAGGCTGCGAGCCGGGCGGCGCTAGCGGTGTCGACCGGGCGGGACACCGTCGCAACTACCTCGGCGCCGTCCCGTGGGCGGTCGGTCAGTCGCGGCCGCCATCACAGGTCGCCAGCGGTCGGTCGAGTTCGACCGCCGCATCGCAGGCGACCGAGAACGTCTCGACGGTCTCGTCAGCGTGGGCGTCGCGGTCGAGGTGGAAGACGACGACCCCGCCGACCTGTCGGACGATCTCGCCGAGGGTGTAGACGAACTTGAACGCCGTCGCCTCGTCGACGTGCTGGAGGACGCCCGTCAGCGAGTGGACCGTCACGCCGACGCACTCGCCGTCGTCAGCGGCGTCCTGCAGGACATCGCTGACCTGACGGCCGACCGCCTCCAGGTCCGTCGGGTCGGACACCCGCTCGACGGGGACACTCGGCGAGGTGACGGCCGGGCCCGCTGCCGACCGCGTGTCGCCGTCGACGTCGACACAGGTGACCGGAACCGACCGGCCGACGCGCTCCCACGTCCGCAGCCAGTCGGACGCCGACTGCGTGACCGTCACCGGCACGACGCGGTCGAGCGGCTGGTCGGTGAACTCCGAGAGCGTCGCGCACACGCTGGCGGTCGCGTCGCCGACCGCCGGCGCGAACAGCAGCGCTGTCGTCACGTCACTGTCCGATCCGTCGGCCTCGATCCGGTTCATCGTCACGCCTCACGCCTCGCGGTTGTCCGCCGTCATCAGTTACTATCCTAACAATTAAGCCACAGCATCATGAGTGTTTTCGTTGAAGACAGCGTCTAGAGTTGTCGTTTTTTATATCCATCTTCTAATATGATAAAATTACGTTTAATTTCTCTCAAAGTTTTAGATAAATTCAATGAAAGGGCGGCAAAATAAACGGGTGGCTATGAGCCAGAACACCAACGCAGTGCGCGAGTTCCTCGAAGAGAACCCCAAATGGATCGGCGTCGCCTTCGCGGCGATGATGCTACTGTCGCAGGTCGGTTCCGTGGCAGCGGCAGGTGGCGCATCAAATGTTGGTCCCTAGATACGGCTAAGAAAATTACCGCTCCAGTGAAGTGTACTGTCTGTGATCACTGGTACATCCTGTTTTAGTAAGAATTCCCGTAGCTCATCGTCGGTAACGTGTTCCGAACACATTTCACCTGTATTGAGATACCGGGTTTTTGTGTCGTTTAAAAACGGTGTGAAAAGCGTCCCAAGCGAACTATCTAGTCGAGGGTAGCCATGAAGTGAAACGTCGTAGTTCTGATCGCTAGTTTTCTCGACTTCGGCGTGATACGGCGTCCCGGACTCGGTTTTGACGACCGACACGGAGGCGTCGCCGACGACGATGTAGTGGTGGCCGATCTGCTCGTACTCCTTGATCAGTTCGTGGGTCGCGGCCAGCGAGAAGCCCTGATTGAGTAGCTGTGCGACGGTCCGGCCGACCGAGGTCGCCGCTTCGTTGACGATGTCGGAGATGGTGGCGATCCCGGCCATCGCGCCGTGGTCGACCAGCCCGCGCCCCTGCTCGTAGGAGTCACAGGCGTTCAGCAGGAACGCGCTGACGTTCACCGCCGAGAGGGTCTGGGTGTCGAGATAGCCGTCGGTACACCGGATCCCCTCCTCGTCGACGTGGCCGATGTAGTGCAGGAAGTCGATGTCACCCGTCAGAAGCTCCCTGAGTTGCGAACTCGTCAGTTGCTCGCGGATCTCGATGTCGAAGTCGATCCACTCGCGGGTGCCGTAGATGTCCGAGACGACGTTCTCGTCGGTCATCTGCTCGTCGTTGCAGACGACGACGACGCGGATCCGCGGGTCGTCTGAGGGCTCGTACTCCAGCCGACGGTAGTACGAGTCGACGGTCATCTTGCTCGCGCCGACGGGGATGCCGTCGCCGATGTACGCCTGTTCGATGCTGTCGGCCCCCGGCGGCCGGAAGATCTTGTCTTCGGTCAGCGACGCGGTAGAACTGGCGCGGAGCGACTCCGAGCGCGTCCCCCTGACGAGGGTGCCGGGTCCGCGACGGGCACCCCCGCCTGCCGGGTCGCGGAAAAACGACTCGACCTGTTCGTTGAGTTCCTCTACGGTCGGATTCGATGGCGTCGCCGCGACCGGACACCGGATGACCGCCAGCTCGTTGGCGAGAAACGGGAGCGCGCTCACGTACTCCGGATCCGGTCGCACGTCGACGGTGAGCTTCCACTTCGGGACGGCGTCGGCGATCCGGTCGTAGGGCACGTCCAGATACGCCTGGAGTTGCTCGGCAGTCGAACGCTCGTACAGCGTCTCCCAGTCGAGGTCGACCCGCTGTTCGACCGCCCGCCGCTCGTGGAGGTCGACCTGGTAGTACCCCTCGGTGCGCGTGACACAATCGAGCAGGAACACCTGCTTCAGCGTCCGCTCGACGGTCGCCTCGAAGCCGCCCTCGCCGTCGAGCGAGTAGGTCCAGTCGTCGGCGACGATCCGGGGCTCCGGACCGGGCGCGAGCGTCGCGCCGAGGTAGTACGCCAGCGACGTGACGGGGTAGATGAACTCCAGCGACGGCGGGACTTCGATCTCGACGTCCGTGTCCGGCGCGTCGATGGCGGCAGGGACCGACAGTTCGTCGCCGCGCTCGACCAGCGGCGGGTGGCCGCGCAGCGTCGGGAACGCCCGCTCAGCGGTGGTCGTCTTCAGTGCGGACCCGAGCGTCGACACCGCCGCCATCACGTCTCCCGGGTCGTCGGTCGTCGTCACCGTCGCCGCCGGCTGTTCGTGCAGCGACCGCGCACCGACCGATATCGTGTCGCTGCCGGAGAACTCGAAGCGCACCCGGTCGTTCAGCGACTCCGCTTCGATGCCGCCCTCGACGGCGATCTGCAGTTTCACCTGCGTCGTCAACAGCTCTAGCGTGTACTGGCCCGGCGGGACCGTCACCGAGTCCTGTTCGTTGATCTCGGCGACGACAGCGCCCGACTCGTCGCGCACCCACGCGGGGATGAGATACGGCGTCTCGACGGTGTCGGTCGCCAGCGTCGCGGCGGCGTCGGCTGGGAAGTAAAATCGGTCGGTGTCGCAGTCCAGCGGTTCGACGGGATCGGGCGTCAGCAGCGTGAACTGCGCCTCCTGTATCGGGTCGACTATCCGGACGCCGTTGCGACTCGGATGCGTGCGGATCTGCGGCGTCGTCGCGTCGAAATCCAGTTCCATGGGATACCACCTGACTGCGAACACTCCACCGGGTCACCGGGACGCCGAACCCGCCCTCGGTAGCTACCCGCAGTGAGTGGGTCCGACGAGATAAGCTTGTTGGGGGTGACCCGTCTCAATCCGAGAACAAGCTGGTGTGTACCGGCGCGAACGACCGACCGTCGTCTTCGGGCGGCTCGTCTGTGTCGGTGACGGCCGTGCCGTCGACGCCGTCGTCGAGGAAGTCCGACAGCGGCGGCCCGACGCTGTCGGGCTCGACGAGGAAGGCGTCGTGGCCGTGGTCGGACTCGACCAGGTGATGTGCCGCGGTCACGTCCGCCGCCCGCAGCGAGTCGGCGAGTTCCTCTGCCTGGGCGGCGGTGAAGTGCCAGTCGCCGGTGAAGGACATCACCATCGCCTCGCCGTCGAACGCCGCCAGCGCGTCCTCGTCAGACTCGAAGCCCGCGGCGAGGTCGTAGTTGTCCATCGCCCGCGTCAGATAGAGGTAGGCGTTGGCGTCGAAGCGCTCGATGAACTTCTCGGCGTTGTAGTCGAGATACGACTCCACGTCGCGGTAGGGGAAAAACCCCGCCGCCGGATCGGTCGGGAACGTGCGCGCGGCGTCGCGGCCGGCGGCCCGGCGGCCGAAGCGCTGTTCCATCGACGCCTTCGAGAGGTACATGACGTGGCCGATCTGGCGGGCCAGCGCGAGCCCGTCGTCGGGGTGGGTGCCCGAGTCGGGGTCGTCGGGGTCACCGTAGTAGTCCCCGCCCTGCCAGTCGTCGTCGGTGGTGATCGCCCGGCGAGCGATGGCGTCGAGCGCGAGACACTGGGTGTCGAGGCGGGCGGCGGCCGCGATGGGGACGATCCGCTCGACGTGGTCGGGGTGGCGTTTGGCCCACTCGAGGACGTTCATCCCGCCCACACTGCCGCCGACGACCGCGTGGAGGTGCGGGATCCCGAGTTCGTCCAGCAGTTGGCGCTGGGCTTCCGTCCAGTCGGTCACGGTTACCGCGGGGAAGTCGGTCCCGTAGTGGTCGCCGGTCTCGGGGTTGATGCTGGCAGGGCCGGTCGTGCCGTAACACGACCCGGGGACGTTCGCACAGAGGACGTAGTACTCGCGGGTGTCGATGGCCTTGCCGGGGCCGACGAAGTCGTCCCACCAGGCCCGGGCCTGGTCGCTGCCCTCGACCTCGCCGCGGTGGCCGGCGACGTGGGCGCTGCCGGTCAGCGCGTGACAGACCAGCACCGCGTTGTCGCCGGTGAACTCGCCGTAGGCCTCGTAGGCGACCTCCAACTCCGGGATCGAACGGCCACACTCGAACTCGAAGGCGCCCAGCGAGACGGTGTCGCGCTCGACCTCCATCTCACACGCCTCCACCTGTCCCGCCGGAGGCGGCGCCCGCAGTCTCGTTCGCTCGTTCGATCGCCCGGTCGAGGTCCGCCAGGACGTCGTCGACGTCCTCGATGCCCACAGAGAGTCGGACGAGGTCGGGTGTGACGCCGCTGGCACGCTGTTCGGCCTCGCTGAGCTGGGCGTGGGTCGTCGAGGCGGGGTGGATGATCAGGGTCTTCGCGTCGCCGATGTTGGCGAGGAACTGCGCGAGCTCCGTCTCCTCGCAGACTGCCTTGCCGGCGTCGAACCCGCCAGTGAGTCCGAACGCGACCATCCCGCCGTAGCCACCGGCCAGGTACTCCGCGGCGAGGTCGTGGGTTTCGTGACTCTCCAGGCCGGGATAGGTGACCCACGCCACCCCGGGGTGGTCGGCGAGGTGCTCGGCGACCGTGCGGGCGTTCTCGCAGTGACGCTCCATCCGCAGGGAGAGCGTCTCGACGCCCTGGAGTGTCGTCCAGGCGTCGAAGGGTTTCTGCCCGTCGCCCAGCGAGCGGACGGCGCGCTGGCGGGCGGCGACGGCGAAGGCGCGCTCGCCGAAGCGGTCGGCGAAGGTCACACCCTCGAAGGCCGGGTTCGGGCCGCCGAGTTCCGGGAACCGCTCGGGATACTCCCTCCACGGGAACGACCCGCCGTCGACGAGGACGCCCCCGACCGTCGTCCCGGAGCCGTGGATCCACTTCGTGGTGGACTCCCAGAGGATATCGGCGCCGTGGTCGAGGGGGTTACACAGGGCGGGCGTCGCGAACGTGTTGTCGACGAAGACGGGGACGCCGCGCTCGTGGGCGACCTCGGCGATCGCTTCCATCGGCGGGACGACGAGGGAGGGGTTGCCGATGGTCTCGTAGTGCACGTAGGCCGTGTCCTCGTCGATGGCCGCGGCGTAGGCGTCGGGGTCGAGCGTGTCGACGAAGCGTGCTTCGACACCGCGCCGGGACCCCATCTTCGAGAGGTACGAATGCGTGCCGCCGTAGATCGAGGAGGCCGAGACGACGTTGTCGCCGGTGCTCGCGAGGATCGAGGTGCCCGCGTCCAGTGCGGCCATCCCCGAGGCGGTCGCGACGGCGGCCGTCCCGTTCTCCAGCGAGGCGAGGCGCCGCTCCAGCGTCGAGACGGTCGGGTTGTCGAACCGGGAGTAGACGTTGCCCTCCGCGTCCAGCGCGTACAGGTCCGCCGCGTGGTCGGCATCCTCGAAGACGTACGACGTCGTCTGGTGGATGGGCGGCGCGCGCGCCCCCGTCCCCTCGTCCGGCGATTCCTGGCCGGCGTGGATACAGCGGGTCCCGAACCGGTGCGAGGTGGTCATGTGCTACATGCATATTCCTACAAAATCATATAACCACGAGTTACGGCAACATTCTCAGCGTGTGGGAGTGACAGGCACGGCTGCCTCCCACCGCTAACGGTGGGAACGGTTACCGCTAACGGCGGGAACGGTTACCGCCAACGGTGAGAACCGTCGGGCTGGGAGGGCAGGTGAGCACACGACAGCGAGCGACAGCTACCGGAAGAGGACCGTCGGTGGTTGCGTGGCGTCTTCGACGGGGGTGTCGGCGTCGATAGCGGGGAGTCTGAGGGTGACGCGCGTCCCGCCGGTATCCGCGGCCGTGTGGACCTGACAGGAGCCCCCGTAGCGGGTCACGACCCAGTTGACGAGCCAGAGGCCGAGACCGGAGCCGTGTTCCAGCTGGGTCTCCTCGCCGCGTTCGATCACCGCGGCCTCGGCCTCGGGGATCCCGGGACCGTCGTCCTCGACGTGGAGTTCGACCCAGGCACCGCCGTCGGCGGCGACCGCAGTACTGTGGCGCTCGTCGCTCGCAGGCGCCCCCTCCACTGTGTGTGCCTCGATACTCACTCGGGGCTCCGACGCGGTGGCGTGTTTGAGGGCGTTCTCGACGAGTTCCCCGAGCGCGCGGTCGAGCTCTCGTCCGGCACAGACCCCGTAGTCAGTCTCGACTGTCACGTCGACGGTCGCCGCGGGGAACTGCTCGCGGTAGCGCGCCGCGACGTCCGACAGGACTCGTTCGGGGTCGAGCCGTTCGGGCTCGCGCTCGGTGCGGGCGTAGTGCTCCAGTTCGCGGGCCCGCTCGCTCAGCCCGACCATCCGGTCGGCGGTCCCGGTGAGGCGCTCGCCCAGCGCCGCGGGGTCGGCGTCGGGGCCGGCCTCCCGGAGGTGGCTGCCGACGCCGAGGACGACGTTCATCTCGTTGCGGAGGTTGTGTCGGAGGACTCTGTTGAGCAGGCGGACGAGTTGTTCGGTGCGCTTGCGCTCGGTGACGTCGGTCTGGAACCCGAGAAAGCGCGTCACCTCGCCGGTCTCGTCGGCGACCGGACTGACCCGCACCTGATTCCAGAACGGCGTGCCGTCGGCGCGGTAGTTGACCAGTTCCGTCGAGACCGCGCTGGCGGCGGCGACCCCCTCGCGGAGTCGCCCGACCGACTCGCCGTCGGTCGCGGGGCCCTGCAAGAACCGGCAGTTACGGCCCAGCAGTTCGTCGGCGCCGTAGCCGGTCAGCCGCTCGAACCCCTCGTTGGCGTAGACCAGGGGCGTGTTCGAACTGGTCGCGTCGGCGATGGTGATGCCGATACTGGCCTCGTCCATCGCCCGGGTTTTGAGCCGGAGTTCTCGCTCGCGTTCCTTGCGCGCGGTGACGTCGCGGCCGACTCCCTGGACGGCGACGACCGCGCCGTCCTCCGTCACGGGTGTCGCGTTCACCTCCAGGGTGACGACCTCGCTGTCCTCGGCCAGGAAGTCGAGTTCGAGCGCTTCGGTCGTCCCTCCGTCGAGTATCCCGGCGTAGGCCGCCGTCGCGTCTTCGACCGAGGCGTCGACGACGAGCGACCCGAAGTCACGCCCGACCAGTTCCCCGGGGGCGTACCCCAGTACCCGCTCGACGGCCGCCGAGACGTACGTGAACTCGCCGTCGAGTCCGATGCGGAAGATGACGTCGAAACTCGCGTCGGCGATCCCCTCGAACCGGCGCTTCTCGCGTTCGAGGCGTGCGTTGCGCTCGCGGCGCTCCCGGTCGTGCTCGCGCCGTTCGAGCGCCTGGCCGACGAGTCTCGCGAGCAACTCGACGAACATCGTCTCCGCCTCGTCGAAGGACTCGTCGCGCTCGGCGCGGTCGGCGAAACAGACGGTGCCGTACACCTCGTCGTCGACACGCACCTTCGCGCCGACGTAGGTCCCCAGACCGAACGTCTCAAGTGCGGTATCGGAGACGGCCTCCGACTCTGTGGCGTGCTGGACGGCCAGCGACCCGTCGGACTCGACAGTCCGGCGACAGTACGCCTCGTCGAGCGGACAGCTCTCGCCCGGTTGCAACAGTTCGTGGTCCCCCGTCGACTGGACGATCCGCTGGGTCCCGCCGTCGATCCGCGTGAGAAATCCCAGCGGTAACTCCAGCGCCGCCGTCCCCACTTCCAGCCCCCGTGCGACCCGCTCCTCGACGTCACTCTCCCGTTCGGCGAACGTCTCGTACAGTTGTTCTCGATGAGAACGATCGCCCATTGCTCTGCCTTAGGACTCCTTGACTTAGTTCTTTGCACCTCTGATTATCAAATTATGGAGCGTGAGCACTCACCCGGCGGCGTCGACGGGAGTGGCGAGCAGGTAGCCCGGACCGAGAGCCGGCAGGAGCGCCCCGGTGAGTGCGATGCCTGCCAGGAGGAGCCAGCGATAGACGGGTGCCCCCTCGTTCACAGTAGAGGACGAGCCCTGCCAGAGGACGAAGCCGGCAGTGGAGACGAGGGTCCCGACGAGGAGCCAGTGGGGGCCGACGCGACTGCGGGCGACGAGGGTGCCGACGGACAGCACGGCCGCGAGCGTCAGGACGTACGTCGCGCCGCCGTCCCCTCGTCCGGCGATTCCTGGCCGGCGTGGATACAGCGGGTCCCGAACCGGTGCGAGGGGGTCATGTGCTACGTGCATATTTCTGTAAAATGAAATGATCGCGAGTTACGGCAACATTCTCAGCGTGTGAGAGTAACAGGCACGCTCGGCGGTTCGGGGTCTGGTATCCCGCACAGGGTCCGGTCCGCGTTACGGCACTGTGGCGTTTCGGGCACACGCGACGGCGTCGTCGGCGTCGAGCAGGCCGTGTCCGGCGGCGAGTGTCTGGTTTCCGTCGACCGGTGCGGCGCTCGCTTCGAGTGCGCGTTCGGTCTCCCGGGGCGTTATCCCGGGGTCGACCTCCTGGAGGAGTGCGGCGACGCCGCCCGTGTAGGCCGCGGCGGCGGACGTCCCGGTAAAGGAGAGACCGGACCCTCCGGGCGTCGCTCCGGGTGCGAGGAGGTCGATACCGGGGCGACCGTCGTTGGTCGGACCGCGGCCGGAACGCTCCATCGGACGGCGGTCACCGGGACTCGCGGCGCCGACCGCGACGACACCGGGGGTGGGGGCCGTCGCCGGCGCGGCGAGACTCCAGCGGGGTTCGGGGTCGCCGAATCGATGGGTAGTCGAGACGAGTTCGAGGCGGTGGGTCGCGTTCGCCGGGACGCTCACCCGCACGTGATAGGTCCCGTTCGGGACCGACCGCGAGAGGAGGTCGTTGGTCTCGACGGACTCGATGAGGACCTGGTTCGTCCCGACGGGTCCGCGGGGGTACGCGCGCGACCGGGCCACCTGGCGGGACCCGTTGTCGGTCTCCTCGTAGAGATGGATGGTCACGTTGTGATCGCCCGCGTCGCTCTCGTTCCACCAGAGCCACAACCGGACCCGCTCGCTCGACCCCCGGAGGGAGATGCGGGTCCGCCCGTCGCCGAACTCGACCCACTCGCCGCCGTCGTGGGTGCCGGCCCAGTGTCGCTGTGCGGCGTTGCCGGTCGGGACGACGACCGGCACGCCCGCGTCGGCAGCGTCGGCCACCGCTCGCGAGACGGGTGCCGAGCCGTCGTCGGGTTTCGCGTAGAACACGGTCGGCGCGACGACGACGTCGGCCCCCCGGTCGAGCGCCCACCCGACCGCGCGGGTGAAATCGTAGGCCGTCCGGAAGTTCGCGAGCAGGAGGTCCGCATCGGGCGCGACCCGGGTCACGAGGGTCGCACTCGCCGTCCCGTGCTGGTCGAATCCGTCGTTGCCGACCGACGACTCGCCCCGCGCCGCGAACGAGGCGGTCCCCTCGACGCTGTCGCGGATCCGCGGGTCGTCGACGTCGAACCCGGTCGGGTCGAGGACCGCGACGGTGACGTTCGCGCCCGTCGGGTCGTCGGCGTCGAGGCGCGCGAGCGAGTCCAGTCCCGCGTCGGCCGTCCCGGCCGGGCCGGCCGTGCAGTACGTCTCGGTTCCCCCGTCGCCGTCCCCTCTCGCGTCCGGTGGGACGGTCAGGACGCCCGGACGCGGGTCGTCGACGGGCGTGTCCCCGTCGACCGCGGGGCCACCGGGACTCGCCGGCGGGTTTCTGTCGGTAACTGCCCCCGGGGCTGTGGCGCTCTCGGCACCGGCTGGCGGGACGTCGCTGGCGACGAGCGGGAGGACGAACGGGACCCCCGTCGCGACGAGCAGTCCGAGGACCGCGAGCGCGACGAGTGACGACTCGCTGACGGGTAATCGAGCCATCGCGTCTCACCTCTGGCGGCGGACGTACCACGCCGAGAGCATGACCGCGAGCGCGAACGTCCCGCCGGAGAAAAAGAGCAGGCCCGCAGGCACCGGTGAGACGGTGGCACTCTCGATGGTGCCGGCCAACGCGGCCTTGCGGATCCCCTCGCTGGCCGTCCGCGGAACGAGCACCGCGGTGACGAGCCACTGGACAGCGACGCTGACGAGCCCGAGCGCGACGACCACGGCGGCGGCCCGCCCGAGCAGTGACCGGACGCTACGGGTCTCTTCGTCGGTCCCCGAGAAGACGATCGGGTCCTCGGCGGGCGCGTACACCCGCATCTCGGTCCCCTTCTCGGAGTACCACGTGTCGACCTCGGTGACGAGTCCCTCCGCCTCCAGTTTCCCGAGGTGGTAATTGACGTTGGCGAGGGAGGTGTCCACCGCCTCGGCGACCTCCGAGGCGGGGGCAGGTTCCTCGTGGAGGTGTGCGATGATCTCGCGGGCCGTCTCGGCGGAGATGGCGTTCAGCGCCGTCGTCGCCGACTCGCTGTCGATGCGCACCACCCGCGGTTCCTTCGGGGGCGTGTCCTGAACCGTGAGTGACTGCAATCGTTCGATCATGACAGAGGCGATACTCCGCTGGTTGGTCCCACGTTGTGGCGGGGCGAGTAAATAGGTGTCCGAGGCTAAAACGGTCGTCTAGCCTATCGGTTTCCAGGTGACGACCCGTGGTTCCCCGGAAGCCTGTTCGCGGTCGGTTCCGGGATCGCCGGTAACCGCCGGCTTCGGGACGGGCCGGTAACCGCCGGCTTCGGGACGGGCCGGTCGCCGCCCGGACCGACGCCTAGAAGACGGTTGAACCCTCCGGCAGGCTTTGTCCCCCCGGGAGCCAACCCGAATTCATGTCCCCGACGAGACGAGCGTTCCTCGAACGACTCGGCGCTGCGGCGGTCGCCGCCACCGCCGCCGGTTGTAACGCCCTGGACGCTGCCGAGACGCCGACCGGCCGAGCCACCGACGGTGGACCCGCGACTGCCGGGCGGTCCCACACCGAGACAGACCCAACAGCGTCGGCGACCGCGGGCGACGCCAGCGGGGCGACGCCAGCGGGGGAGTACGCGGTCGACCTGGCGCTCACCCGCAACGAGTACCGACTCGCCGCACGCCTGGAACCGAGCGAACACCTCCCGGTCGCGGACGCGACGTCCGTCTCCGACCTCGAACCGCCCGTCCGCGAGGCTGTCCGGACGGCCATCGAGACCGACCGCTACGAAACCGACGACCCGTCGAGAGGGCTGCTGGAAGGTCTCGACGCCCTCGGGATGGTCGCAGACGGCGACGGCTACTACCTGCTCTCTCACACCTTCACCGAGTACGTGCTGAACCTGGCACTCGGCGTCGACCCCGAGACGGTCCCCGACGACGCGGTCGTCGATCGCGAGTCCGACGCAGTCCGGGACCGGCCCTCAGTCGCCGAGGCAGTCGACACCGTCACACCGCACGGGACCCACGCACCCAGCCAGGAGTATCGAACGCTGGTCCTGACCGACGAACTCGCGGCCTTCCTCGAAGAGTACGACTACGTCAGCTACGCGGCGGGCGTCGGCCGCCTCGAGTACGCCGTCGAACGCCAGTATCCACCGTTCACGCTGTCAGCGCGGGAAGCCAGGGAGGAAGAGCGATTCGGGCGACCAGTCGTCGACGCGTCGTCGTTCGCAGCGGAGACGCAGGCTCTCGTCCGCGAGACGCTCGACACTCACCGCCGAACCCCCATCAGACTCGACGAACAACATCGCCGCGTCGGGGCGTTGCGCCCCGAGTCGGTCCCGTACGAACTCGAACGCGGCGTCCGCCGGGGGCACCTCCTCCGGGTCGACGGCTCGCTGTACCACTTCAGCGTCGGTCACGCACACTGGGATCAGCTACCGGTAGACCTCGCCGCCTCGCTCGCCGACGGGACGGTCGCTCGCGACGACCCGGCCGAGTTGCGCCTCTCGGCGACGAACGCCGGCGACCACGCGGTCCGGGTCGGCGTCCCCGGGCTGTTGCCGTTCGGGATACTCTGGGCCGCGCCCGTCGACGGCGGTGCCGCAGTCCAGTTGTGGACGGACGACTACGAGCGCTCGGACCTGGTCAGGGTCGAGGACGGCGTCGCGCGGCCGGACTCGTATCGCCACGAGCGGACGGTCGATCCCGGCGAGACCGTCTCGCAGACGTACGCGTTCGGTCGCGACGTCGACGCGCTCGCCGCGACCGACTACTCTGTCTGGGGCGTCCTCTGGGTACGGTGGCCGAGCCACGACGGCCAGCGGGTGCGCGACTGGAACGCCGACATCTACCCATACGAACTGACGCTCGGTCTCGATCCGGTGTGACTGGTCGGGGACGGTCGACGGTTCGACGGGCCAGTCCGCCCACCCGCCCCACTTATGTCGGTCGGCGTCCGTCACCCGACGATGGCACCGTGGTACGCCTGGACGCCCTGGGGCGGGGAGTTCTGGGTCGCTCGGTTCCTCCTCCAGCGCGGGCTCGCGCTGACCTACCTCGTCGCCTTCCTCGTCGCCGCCCGCCAGTTTCGTCCCCTCGCCGGCGAGGACGGCTTGCTCCCCCTCGCCGACTACACCGAACGCGTCGACGTCCGCGAGAAGCCCTCCCTGTTCTACTACTTCGACAGTGACCGCGCGCTCGGCGTCGGCGCCTGGCTCGGCGTCGGCCTCGCCGCCCTGGCACTGCTCGGGGTCCCGGGCCGACTGGGACTGGCCGCGTCCGTCCCGGTCTGGACGGCGATGTGGGCGCTGTATCTCTCCTTCGTCAACGCCGGGCAGACCTTCTACGGCTACGGCTGGGAGTCGATGCTCTGTGAGTGTGGCTTTCTGGCGATCTTCCTCGGCACGCCGGACCTAGTCGCCCCCGCGGTCGTGATATACCTCTTCCGGTGGGTCGAGTTCAGGAATATGTTCGGCGCCGGGCTGATCAAGGTTCGAGGGGACGACTGCTGGCGCGACCTGACCTGTCTCGACTATCACTACGAGACCCAGCCGATGCCCAACCCGCTCTCCTGGGTCGCCCACCGGCTTCCCCGGTCGGCACACAAACTCGGCGTCGCCGTCAACCACGTCGTCGAACTCGCCGTCCCGTTCCTCTATTTCGGGCCGCCCGGCGTGGCCGCCCTGGCCGGTCTCGCCACCGTCGGCTTCCAGGGCTGGCTCATGCTCACTGGCAACTTCTCCTTCCTGAACTTCCTGACTATCGTCCTCGCCGGGAGCCTCTTCGCCGATTCGGTCGCGTCTGGGGGACTCGACCTCTCCGGTCTCTCCGGGGTCGTCCCACCTATCCCCGCCCCCACCGCGCTCGCACCGCTCTCCCTGCCCCACCAGATCGCCCTGGCGGCGCTTTTCGTTCTCGTCGTCGCGCTGAGTTACTACCCCGTCGTGAACATGCTCTCCTCACGACAGGCGATGAACCGCGCGTTCGACCCGTTCAACCTCGTCAACACCTACGGCGCCTTTGGCTCGATCACCCGGAATCGCTACGAGGTCGTCGTCCAGGGTACCCACGACGGCGTGATCGGCGACGACACGGCGTGGGAGACCTACACGTTCCCCGGCAAGCCCACGGACCCAGAAAGGTTGCCCCCGCAGTGGGCCCCCTATCACCTCCGGCTGGACTGGCAGCTGTGGTTCGCCGCGATGGCTCGCTCGCCGCGGCGGTCGCCCTGGTTCGTCCACCTCTGTGCCAAACTGCTGGCGGGTGACGAGGCGACTCACTCGTTGCTTCGCGAGAACCCGTTCGAGGACGACCCGCCCAGGTACGTCCGCGCTCTGCGGTATCGCTACGAGTTCACCGATTTCGAGACGTGGCGCGAGACCGGCCGGTGGTGGGACCGGGAGCGCGTGGGGACCTACTACGGCCCCGTGTCGCTGGACGATCCGCGATTCCGGAAGCAGCTTCGGCGCTTCGGGTGGGCGGTGCCCGAGAGCGAGGCCGTCGGCGCGGACGAGCGTGTGGACGTTGGCCGCGTCGCCGACGAGGTGGTGGGGGAGTAGCAGTGGAATCGAACTGGCGAGATTGAACGGTGGCGTGCGCCGTTGAGTGTGCCGACCGCAAGGGAGGCCACGAAACAGCGTCGCGCGAGGGATGAGCAACACAGGCGAACGGAGTGAGCCGAGTAGCGCAATCGGCTGGGGGGGCGTGTGGTGCGGTTTGGGTGGGACTGAAAGGGGCGACGCGTTCGAGGAAGCACGGCGCCTCAAGCCGCGAGGCGGCGAAGCCGCCTCGGCCCGTGCGAGCGGGCCTTCGGCCCGCGAGCAGACACCGCAACGGAGTGAGGAGCGCAGAGTGTGCCGCGCGACTCGAACGCGTCGGGGCTTTCATCGGATCTCTCTCGTTCGCCCTCTCTTGTTCGGACTCTCTCGTTTGGACTCTCTTGTTCAGACCGATCGAAAGCCCCACCTCGCTTGGCTCGGGCGTCTCGCTGCGCTCCTCGCTTCGCTGCGGTGCTTACTTCGCCGTCCTTCGCCAAGCGAGGTGCCCCTTTCAGTCCACCCCGACAGCCGCCGCGGGCCACACGCCTCCCCAGCCGATTCGCTCACTCCGTTCGCTCATCCCTCGCGCGGCGCCGTCTCGTCACGAGAGACTCGACAGCGCGCGCCAGTCACAACACTCGATCAGCACGACAACTCAATCACACGAACACGATCGACTGCTCACCTGGATCGACCGTCACCTCGGCGCCGACGGGGAGCGGCGCGATAGGGTTCGTGTGCCCCCAGTCGAGCCCCAGCACCACGGGCGCCTCCGGGTTGTACCGCCCGACCCACTCGACGACGGTCTCGCGGACCCGCTCGCGGTAGGCCGCCCGCTCTTCGGGGGACGGTTCCTCCAGATGACTCCGGCCCGGCACCCGCCCGACGAGCACCGCGTCGAACTGCTCCAGGAGGCCGCGCTCGCCGAGACAGACCACGGTCGCACCCACTTCGTCGGCGGTCGGGAGCGTCTCGGCGAGTTCCAGGCCGAGCACCGCCCCGTCGAGGTCGGCGGGGTCGGGCAGGTAGCGGTCGACGGCGAGTTGCCACTCGACGATGGACCGACACCCGCCCCAGAACCGTCCCGTGACGGCGCCGTCGCCGCCCCGCCAGCGCCACCCCTCGTTTCGCTCGGTGGCAGGTTCGGCCTCGGCCAGTGACGGGTCGGCCCAGAACCCCGTCGTGTCGTCCGTCCACGCCGCACTGGCGTCGAGTTCCCCGAGCGAGTCCTCGAAAATGGCACGCCGACAGAACCGCTCGGTGTACCCGGGTAGCGTCCCCGACACGCCGAGTTCGTTCATCAGTTGCGCGCCGTTGTACGAGACGACGCCGGCGTTCCAGAGTGCGAGATTCAGGTTGGTGTTGTCGCTCATCCCGTAGAACCGGGTCGGGTGCTCGCGAGCGACCGACGGATCGAAGTGGCGAAGCACCCGGATCTGTTCCCACCCACCGATAGTGGCGAAGATCCCCGAGATGTCGGGGTCGCGAAACGCGGCGTGGAGGTCGGCGGCCCGCGCTCGCGGACTGTCGACCAGAAAGTCAGTGGACTGCCGGGCAGTCGGGAAGACGACTGGTTCGAGTCCGAACGTGTCACGCAGTCTGTCGAGCGCACGTTCGACGACGTGTGGTGCCTCCCTCGCAGCGCCGCTAGAGGGCGCAACGACCGCGACACGGTCACCTCGGTCCAGCGCCGGCGGCGTGAGCCAGTCCATACGCCGATCCGCTCCGGGGGCGACTTAGCCCTTGCCGGGGTGTGACACCCGCTGGCAACCAGCCCCGAGAGCGAAGGCCACCCGGGTCACATGTCGAAGCGAACGAAGGTTCTTTGCGCCGGAAGTCGAAAGACCGTGCAATGGCCCGCGAGCGGACGGAAGAGGTGACCGCTACACACGACCCGACGGCCGACAGGGCAGACCCCAGATGCCCGTCCTGTGGCGAACCGGTCGGTGCGCGGGCGAGCCACTGTATCCACTGCTGGCGCGACCTCCCCGAGCGGGCCGACGCTCCCGCGTACGACGACGTCACCGGTGGCACACACGAGATCACCCACTCGACTGACGAGGTGACCGGCACGACGCCCGAGGTGCGCGCACCCGACGACGGCGGCGAGTCGCTGCTGACGCGACTCCGCACCGGGATCGGCGACCGCCGGTCGGCCGAACCAGAGCGTCACGGGGGCGAGTCCAGCCATCGCGACGCCGACCGCCGGCTGCGCGAGTCCGCCCGTCGTGATACCGACACTCCACCGGTCCCCTCCGGGCGGGGAACGGACGGGCCGACCCTCTTGCCGGCCCTGCCGACCGACGCCGAACGGGCCGGGAAGTTCCTCGGCGCGCTCGCCACAGTCGGTGCGGCGTCCCTCGTCGCGGGCGTCTCGCTGCCGCTCACGGGTGTCCTGCTGGCGGCCGTCGCCTGGGGCGGGTCGACGGTCTCGCTCGCCCGCCGGCGCAGCGGCTTCGACGCGATGCGCTACGGTAGCACCAGCGCGATGATCACGTTCATCTTCGGTGCGTTCGCCCTCGCGTTCAGCGCCGACGCACCCGCGTTCGTCCCCCTCTCGCTCGCGATGGTCCCGATCGGGGTGTCGACGCTGCTCGTCGGCGGGCTGGGCTACTCGATGGACGACTCGACCGAGAGCTGAGAGACGGGGGTCTGCCACGCAGGGGGGCGGCCACAAAGTACAGGAACCTCGCTGTCCCACCGTCGCCCATGCCCACCGACCCCGTTCGTTTCGGCAACCCAGTCGACTCCGCCGACCCGACTGATTCCGCCGACTCCACGGACCCGACGGACGCACTCTCCGTGCTGGCCGACGAGACGCGCCTGGCGATCCTCCGGACGCTCGCCGACGCCGACGAACCGCTCCCGTTCTCGCGGCTCCGCGAACGCGCCGGTGTCAGCGACTCGGGCCGGTTCAGTTACCACCTCCGCCAGCTCTGTGAGTACTTCGTCCGCGACTCCGACGAGGGGTACGAACTCGGTCACGCCGGTGCGCGACTGATCGACGCGACGAACGGCGCCGGTGACGCCCCCGCGGACGTCCCCCTCGCCGACACCGACGAGTGCCCGGTCTGTGGCGACCCCGACTGCGAGAAGCTCATCCACGTCCACCTCTCTTCGCCCGTGTGACCGGCCCGCCGACGCAGACTGCGTGACCGCCCCCGCAACTACTGCGTCACGATCCGCCCCCACGACCAGTCAACGAACGCACCGGATTAAGGGTCGTCCAGCCGTAGTCGGTGCCCGATGAGCGCGGATCCTCGGTGCCCGTCCTGTCACGAGAAGGTCAGCGCGACGGCGACGTGGTGTATGCACTGCGGTGTGGACTTCGACGAACCCACCGACGCCGAGGTCGCCGAGTCGGCCGGCGGGGAAGTCACGGTAGCCGCCGAAGCGACGGAACGGACTCCCGCGGGTGGACCGGACCGGCGCCAGGACGCGGTCGACCGGACGCACGACGGCGCCAGAGAGATAGACGCCGCGCGCGGCGCCGTCGGGAGCGAGACGAGTTCGTGGGCGGCGAGCCCGCTCGATACGTTCACGCCCGACACCGGCGACTCGCGCTCGCATCCCCTCCTCGCCCCGCTGTTCGCGTTCGTCGACGCCGCGGAGTGGCGCCGCCACGTGCTGATCGTCGGTCTCTGTGCCGCGCTCTTGGCGCTGGTCGATAGCGCGACGACCTCGCTCGGAATCTTCGTCCTCGTCGGCTGCATCCTCCTCGGAGGGCACCTGTTCAGGCAGGGGACCGCCCGCGAGACGGTCGCCTCGGGGGCGAAGGGCGCCGCCCTCCTCCTGGTCGGCGTCCGCGGCTACGATGCGGTCAGACTGACCGCAGGAGAGGGGGTCGGCGCGGCTGTCGACCTGCTCGTCGGGTCCCGGGTCGGTCTCGCCGTCGCCGCCGCGTTGCTGGCCGGCGGGTACGTCCTCGACCGCTGATTCCCGTCGACCGCGGCGGCGTTCCACCCTATCGATGGCGTCCCGTTACCCCCGATAGCGCCCGGTCAGTCCCGACAGCGCCTGGTTAGTGTCGACAGTGTCCTGCCAGCCCCGACAGTGTCGACCGTGATCGCAGTCTTATCAAAACTACCATACAGTCACGCCGCGCAGGTGCCGATACCAGAGGTGGCACACGTGACCGAAAAACGCGAATACACGGGCGACTACCCCGACAAGACGCTGTACATCCCGGGTCCGACAGAGGTGCGCGAGGACGTCATCGACGAGATGGCCCAGCCGATGTTCGGCCATCGCATGGACCGCATGACCGACCTCTATACGACCATCGTCGAGGACACCAAGGAGTTCCTCGGCACCGACAACGAGGTCGTCATCCTCACCGCTTCCGGCACCGAGTTCTGGGAGGCCTCGACGCTCAATCTCGTCGACGAGAACATCCTCGTGCCGACCTGCGGGAGTTTCAGCGAGCGCCACGCCAACGTCGCCGAGCGACTCGGCAAGGACGTCGACCGCCTCGAGTACGAGTGGGGCCAGGCGATCAAACCCGAGGACATCCGCGCGGAACTCGAAGCAAGCGACACCGACTACGACGTCGTCGCGACCGTCATGAACGAGTCCTCGACGGGCGTGCGCAACCCTATCGAGGAGATCGGTGACGTCGTCGCCGAGTACCCCGACACCTACTTCGTCGTCGACGCCGTCTCCGCGCTGGGTGGCGATTACGTCGACATCGACGAGCACGACATCGACGTCATCTTCGCCTCGACGCAGAAGGCCTTCGCCATGCCGCCCGGACTCGCCGTCTGTGTCGTCAGCGACGAGGCCTACGAGCGGGAACTCGCCAAAGACTCCGCGTCGTGGTACGGCGGCTTCCAGCGCTGCCTCGACTACTACGACCGGAAGGGCCAGACTCACTCCACGCCCGCCATTCCCGTCATGCTGGCCTACCGCAAGCAGATGAAATACATGCTCGAGGAGGGTCACGAGGGCCGCGACGAGCGCCACCGCGAGATGACGGAGTACGTCCACGAGTGGGCCAGCGAACACTTCGATCTCTTCGCCGAGGAAGGGTATCGCTCCCAGACTGTCTCCTGCATCGAGAACACACAGGGCATCGACGTCGCCGCGACCATCGACGCCGTCTCCGAGGAGTACGACATGGTGTTCTCCAACGGCTACGGCTCCCAGCTCGGCGAGCAGACGTTCCGCATCGGGCACATGGGCGAACACGACATCGAGAGCATCCAGGCACTCACCGACGCCATCGAGGACGTCGCCGACCTCTGAGCGGGGTCGAACGGAGGCCAGCACACGGGTGTCACTGACGTATCCGACTGTCGACGACGTACTCACGCTGCACGAGCGGGTCGTGAAAGCGGGTGACCATACGCCGACCGGTGTCGCGAACCGGGGCGATATCGGGTACGCACTCACGTTCGTCGAGGACGGTCACTTCGGGAGTGCACCAGAGACGGTCCACGAGAAAGCAGCGCACCTGCTGCGGTTGCTGGTCGCCAACCACCCGTTCGTCGACGGGAACAAGCGCACTGCCCTCGCGACCGTCGTCGTGTTCTACGGATTGGACGGATACGACCTCGACTACGACGACGATGTTCGCGCCCTTCTCAAGTCGGTTGCACGGGACGAACGTGCGGCCGACCTGGACGCCACGGTCGCCTATCTGCGGCGACACGCCGAACAGACCGACGACCAGACTTCCGAGGAGACGGACCGGGAGACCCTGGTCCGTCGTCTCTGGGAGCGCGACTTCGAGCGCCACCGTGATATCTACGAGAAACTCGAAGACGAATGACGGTTGCGGCCCGATGACCGACGATTTTACTCGACGTCGATCGTGTGGGCGTCCTCGGTGGCGAGTTTCGGGAGTGTGACTGTCAACACGCCGTGGTTCATGCTGGCGCTGGCGCTCTCGGCGTCGACGTCCTCGGGGAGTCGGAACGAACGGTCGGCGCTCCGGTGGCGGCGCTCGTGGCGGAGGTATCGGTCTTCGTCTTCGCTCTCGCCGCTCTCTTCGTGTTCGACCGTCTCGCGTTCGGCCTCGATCCGGAGGGTGTGGTCCGTGACCGTGACCTCGACCTCGTCGCGCTCGAACCCCGGCAGGTCCGCGGTCACGACGAACCGGTCGTCCTGTTCGACGAGGTCGACCGACATCGACCCGAGCTCCGACCACCCGAACCCGCCGTCCCAGTCGTCGGTCGACTCGCCGAAGCGCTGACTCCACCGGTCGAAGAAGCGTTCGAGTTCCGCCATCGGATTCGTTCCTGTGTTCATGAGTCCGTGTGGAGGGTCGCCGGACGGTCACAAAATTATAGCCGGGCTACCCCTCGACAGGCCGAACGTACGACCGGCCGCTATCGGAGGGCCGACGGGTAGGCACTGGCATCGATCCCGCGTTCGTGGCCTGTCGACGGGATTCCGGCGTGAAGATTCCGTCGAGGACCGCCAGGGACGTGCGTTCGCGAGGCCGTCAGCTGAACGGACGTACGTTCGCGACACCGCCTGCTGAACGGACGTGTATCCGCGACGCCGTTCGCTGAACTGACGACGCGGTTATCTCCGCCGGACGCCTACGTCGAGCATGGTTCGCACACGAACGCTCGTCCTTGGAGCGGCCGGTGGTCTCGTCGCGGCCGCGAGCGCCTGGACGCTCTACCAGCGCTACACGACCGAGACAGTGCCATACACGGTCGTCGCGCGCCTCGACGACGTCGAACTGCGCCGCTACCCGTCGGCCGTCCGCGTCGAGACGGTCGCCGACTCGGAGAACGCGGCGTTCGGACGCCTGTTCCGGTACATCAGCGGGAACAACGAGACCGACACCGACGTCTCGATGACCGCCCCCGTCGAGGTGAGTCGCCGCGACGCCACGACCCCCCGGTCCAGCCCCCTGGCGAGTGCCCCCGGTCGCCGGGTCCCGATGACGACACCCGTCGAGACGGCGGACGCCGACGGCGGTGTCCGGATGGTGTTTTACCTGCCCGCGGACTTCGACGTCGAGTCCGCGCCGCGACCCACCGACGAGTCGGTCGAACTCGTCGCCGTGCCCGAGCGGACGCTCGCTGTCCGGCGGTTCTCCGGGCGACCCACCGACGACCGGGTGAGTCGCGAGACCGACCAGCTCCTGGGGACGCTCGACCGTGCCGGCGTGACCACGTCGGGGAACCCCTTCTTCATGGGCTACGATGCACCCTGGACGGTCCCGTTCCTTCGGCGCAACGAGGTCGCGGTCGAGGTCGACGCGTCCTGACCGGACGCCACCGCGAAGGCCCTGCCAGCCCGGCACGACGCGGGGGCGGTTGTCGACGGTCCACAGGAGACGGGCACTCACCGACGCGTCGACGGACGAGATACGCCGCGAAAACCGTTTTACCGGCGTCGAAGGACTATCCCGTGAATAGACCGCAAGAACGGTTAACCTCGGCGGTGACCTACACGAACCGTGCGAGGAGATACCGAATGGCACACCAGTTCAGCTGTAGCGCCTGTGCGTTCGAGGTCCAGTCAGAGAACGACGACGAACTGATCGAACTCGTACAGAACCACGCGAGCGAGATGCACGACATGGACGTCTCGCGGGAGGACGTCATGGACGGCTGGGAGTCGGTTTCCGCCTCCGACTGATCCGGCCGTCGGGAGTCGTCCCCGGCGCTCTCTCGTCACCTTCGAGGCGTTTGTCCATCCCCTCCATCCTGCCGACCTGTCACCGGACGATCGAGACGAGGACGGGCGAGCGCCGCATCACGGTCTCCGCGACGCTACCGAGTGGCAGCGGGGAGTCGTCGTGGCGGCCGTGACTGCCCATGATGACGTGGTCGAACCCCTCTTCGTCGGCGAACTCGACGATCGTCCGCCAGGGCTCGCCGACCTCGACGGCCGTCGAGACAGAGGCGTCGTGAGCTTCGGCGGCCTCGCGGGCGTCGGCGAGGATTTCGTCCGCCCGTTCACGTGCTCGCTCGCGCCACTCGTCGCTCTCGGTGGGCGTTTCCTCGCCTTCCTCACCCGCTTCGTCCCAGACGTCGTGAGGGGACATGACGTGGAGGACGGTGACGTCCTCGTCGCCGTACGTCGAGAGGGCGTACTCCAGCCCCGCCATCGACTTGGGCGACCCGTCGACGGGCACCAGAATGCGTCTGCTCATACTCGTGACTACGCCACCGGTCGGGAAAAGTAGTGGGTCCAGGGCGTGCCAACGGGAGTCGAGCGGGGCCGAACCGTGCCGCCAGGAACGCTAATGTATTCGCCGTTCGACGCCCGGGCATGGACACGGACGACTGTCGGTTCTGTCGGATCGTACGTGGCGACCAAAGCGCCCACGTCCTCTACGACGACGCGGAGACGACTGCGTTTCTCGACGCCAACCCGGCGACCGAGGGACACACGCTCGTCGTCCCGAACGGCCACGTCGAGGACCTGCTGCTGGCCGAACCGGCCACGACGGCGGCGGTCGTCGAGACCGCACAGGCCGTCGCGACCGCGATGAACCGGACGCTCGACCCCGACGGGTTCAGCGTCTTCCACACGACCGGCGGACTCGTCGGCGAGGTCGAACACGCCCACCTCCACCTCCTGCCACGGTTCGCCGACGACGACGTCCACCTCGCGCTCGACCGCGAGGAACTCACAGCGGCCGACGCCGAGCGAGTCGTCGACCGAGTGTGTGACGGACCTGGCTAACACACATTACGCTCCCGGGAGAGAGGTGCGGTAGTGCCAGGGTCACCACACGACCGCCCGGCCGGGGAGGTCCTCGACGACCAGGAGTCCTCGCTGTCGGGCCTCTCGACCGCAGAGGCCAAACGCCGACGCGACGTCTACGGTGAAAACGACATCGCCGGCGGGGGCGGCCGCACCCCGCTGGATATCTTCCTCGCGCAGTTCGACAGCGTGCTCATCTGGGTGTTGCTGGCCGCCGCCGGGCTGTCGGTCTGGGCGGGACACGTCGTCGACGCCGTCCTCATCGCGGTCATCGTCCTCGCCAACGGGGTCTTCGGGTTCGTCCAGGACTACCGCGCCGAGCAGAGCCTCGACTCGCTGCGCGAGTTGACCGCTCCCACGGCGACGGTGCGCCGCGACGGCGAGGCGACGGAAGTGGCCGCGACGGAACTCGTCCCCGGCGACGTCGTCGAACTCGGCGGGGGCGACGTGGTCCCGGCCGACGGGCGCGTCGTCGAGGCCACTGGACTGGAAGTCGACGAGGCGGCGCTGACCGGCGAGAGTCTGCCCGTCGGGAAGTCGTCCGACCCCGTCGCCGCCGACACCGCACTCGCCGAGCGGACCTCGATGGTCTACAAGGGGACGAACGTCACGCGCGGGTCGGCGGTCGTCGTCGTCACGGCCACCGGTGAGGACACCGAAGTCGGTGCGATCGCGCGGCAACTGGCGGGTGCCGAGGAGACCGACACACCGCTCCAGACGGAACTCGACCGACTGGGTCGCACGCTCGGTCTCGGCGTGGTCGTGCTGGCTGGGCTGGTGGTCCCGTTGCTGTGGGCCCGCGGGACGCCCCTGCTCCAGACTGGCCTGACCGCCGTCTCGCTGGCCGTCGCTGCCGTCCCCGAGGGACTGCCCGCGGTCGTGACGCTGACGCTCGCGCTCGGCGTCCGCCGGATGGCCGACGAGAACGCCCTCGTCCGGCGGCTCCCGGCGGTCGAGGCGCTGGGTTCGGTCGACACCATCTGTACCGACAAGACCGGCACGCTCACCGAAGGACGGATGGCCGTCACTCGCGCGTGGGTCCACGACGACGTAATCGACGTCGACGCGGTCGCCGACGGCGACCGAGAGACAGGGTCGCTGGCCGACGGCGGCGTTGCGCCCGCCGACCCCGGGGCGACCGACCGGCACGAGCGCTTCGACCTGCTCCTGCAGGCGGGGGCGCTCTGTAACGACGCGACTATCGAGGACGGCGACCCGACCGAGCGGGCGCTCGTCGCGGCCGCCGCCGACTGTGGCGTCGACGTCGACCGACTCCGCGAGTCGACCCCGCGAACCGACGAGATCCCCTTCTCCTCGGAGCGCAAGTGGATGGGGACCGTCCACGACGACCGCGCCTACGTCAAGGGCGCGCCCGAAGTGGTCCTCTCGATGGCCACGCGCGTGCTCACCGACGACGGCCCCGTCGAGTTGACCGACGAAACCCGGGCGGCGATCCACGAGCGGGTCGGGGCGTTCGCCGACGACGCGCTCCGCGTGCTCGCGGTGGGCTACGCGGACGACCCCGACGCGATAGAGAGCGACATCGTGTTCGTCGGACTCGTCGGCATGATCGACCCGGCGCGTCCGGAAGTCGCCGACGCCATCGCGACCACCCGTGCGGCCGGCATCGACGTGAAGATGGTGACCGGCGACAACGTCCGCACCGCGGCCGCGATCGCCGACTCGCTGGGGCTGGACGGCGACGTCATGGCGGGCCACGAGGTCGAGGCGCTCGACGACGACGAACTCCGCGACCGCGTCGAGGCGGTGACCGTCTTCGCGCGCACCTCGCCCGAGCACAAGGTCCGGATCCTGCAGGCGCTCCAGGCCGGGGGGCACGTCGTCGCGATGACGGGCGACGGCGTCAACGACGCGCCGGCACTGAAAAACGCCGACGTCGGCGTCGCGATGGGCGAGCGCGGGACCGACGTCGCCAAACAGGCCAGTGACGTCGTCTTGCTCGACGACAACTACGCGACCATCGCGCGGGCGGTCGAGCGCGGCCGGGCCATCTTCGACAACGTCTGGAAGTTCGTCGCCTACCTGCTCTCGGCCAACGTCGCCGAGGTCGCCATCGTCTTTCTCGCCTCGCTCGCGGGCTATCTCGTCCTCCCCGCGGTCCAGCTCCTGTGGATCAACCTGCTGACCGACGGGTTACCGGCGCTCGCACTCGGGGCCGACCCCGAGAGCGGCGACGTCATGGCCCACCCACCCCGGGAGTCCGACCGCGGCATCGTCGGCCGGCCGATGCTCGGGCTGATCGGCGGGACCGGCGCCGTCACGACAGCTGTGATGCTCGCAGTGATGTTTCTCGCACTCGCCGGCGCGGCCGAGATGACCGACTACGCGATGACGATGGTCTTCACCGGGTTCGTCCTCCTGGAGTTCGGCAAGCTCTACGCCATCCGGTGGCTGCGCGAGACGCCGACGCTCTCGAACCGGTGGCTCGCCGGCGCCGTTGGCCTCTCGCTCGCGCTCCAGCTCGCGGTACTGTACACGCCGCTCTCGGCGTACTTCGGGACTGTCCCGCTCGGTATCGCCGACTGGGCGGTGCTCGTGGGCGCCCTCGCCGTCTGTCTGCCAGCCTACCTCGCCGTCGCGGTCGGTGTCCGTCGACTCGACCCTGCGCGGTGACGCCACCGCGATGACCGCTGTCGGGACGACGCCCGGCCCCTGTCCCGGGCCGACCTTATTACCGCGTCGCCCCTACGTTCGTGTATGAGCGAGGACAGCCCAGTCGAGATGGAGCCCGAAGCGGTCGACGAGTTCCTGGGTACCGGCGGAACGGGCGTGCTGTCGCTATCGGACGAGGCCGACGGCCCTCCGCACTCGATCCCGGTCTCGTACGGCTACGACGCGGCCGAACGGACCTTCTACTTCCGGCTGGCGGTCGGTCCGGACAGCGAGAAGGGGGACGTGACTGACCGGCCGGTCACGTTCGTCACGTACCGCGAGGAGGACGGCTGGGAGAGCGTCGTCGCGAGCGGTCGCCTGGAGTCGGTCGAGGAGGCCGCGGCTCCCAACGAGGCACTCGCGGGGCTCGGGCGCGTCGACATCCCACTCGTCGACGCCTTCGACAGCGCCGTCCGACACGTCGACTTCGCGTTCGTCCGCCTGGAACCTGAAGAACTGAGCGGGCACCGGGAGTTCTACCGGGCCGAATAGCGACGCGACCCCACCGTAGCGCCCGGCAGGCGGGATCAGGCTGTCAGGACCGGTCGACCGGCCCGCTGGGTCACGCGGTCGGCGACGCTGCCCATGTGCCCCTCTATCGAGTGGGAGTGGCCCTGATACCCCAGGACGATGAGGTCGGCGTCGATGTCGTCGGCGTAGGTGATTATCTCTTCGTGGGGTGCGCCGTGGCAGACGCGTGTCTCGACTGCCACGCCGCGGTTGTCGCCGCGCTCGGCGATCTTCGAGACGAGGGCGGTGCCGTCCTCTTCGAGTTCCTGGAGGACGATCTCGGCGCTGCTCAGCGCGGGTTCGCCGTAGCGGCGGGTGTCGACGACGTAGAGCGCGTAGAGCGTCGCACCGAATCGTTCGGCGAGTTCGAGCCCGTGTTCGACCGCCCGGTTTGCCGGGTCGCTACCGTCCGTTGGGACGAGGATCGTGTCGTACATCGGCGCCACGAACAGGGGGTTGTGCCGACCGGGCAATCAGTATACGCGGTCGTTCGCCCGGTAATCCCCACCTACACCCGTCAGGGTCCGCGTACTGCCGACCCACCGACGGAGTCCCGCCGACCGACGGAGTCCCGCCGACCGGCGGCGTCTAGGCCGTCGTGAACACGAGCAGGCGCCCGCTCAGGTAGACGAGGTAGGCGACGACGAGGTAGCTCCCCTCCCGGCGGGTGAGCGCGCGGTCCGGTCCCAGGCGGAGATACGCCAGCAGCGCGACGGCGACCAGCAGTTTGACGGGGAAGTCCCAGAAGACGACGGGGTCGGGCACGTGATACCCGGAGATCACGGCCCCGAGACCGAGACCGACGAGCGGGTTGACGAGGTTGCTCCCGACGAGAACGCCCAGGGCGACGTGCGGCGTGCGCCGGCGGGTCGCGTCGAGGACGGTGGAGAGTTCGGGCAGCGCGGCCGCGACGCCGATCGTGAGCACACCGACCATCGACCCGCCGAGTTCGAGCGCCTCGACGACCGACCCGATGACCCACAGCAACAGCGACGCGCTCGCGAGCACCAGCACGAGCGACCCGACGGCGACCACGGCCTCGCGTCGGAGGGGGCCCCGCTCCCCGGGTGGCAGCGCCACCGCGCGCTCCCGCGTCCGGTAGCTGTAGCCGGCGTAGGCGAGATATGCCACGAGGAGGACGCCGCCGTCGAGGCCAGAGAGCGTGCCGTCCCAGGCCAGCGCGAGCGCCAGCGCCAGTGCCCCGACCATCGGAACGTAGCTCTCCCGGAGGAACGAATCGGGGACGTCGATGCGGCCGTAGCCGAGCACGAGCACGCCGACCAGCAGGAACTGCTGGACCGTCGACGACCCGACGTTGCCGCCGACGACCACTGCGGAGGTGACCGTGTAGTCGAGACTCCCGGTCGCGATGCCCACGGAGGCGACGACGTTCGCTCCGAGTTCCGGCAGGCTGGTCCCGAGCGCGAGGACTGTCATCCCGACGAGGACGTCCGGCACGTCGAAGTGCCGAGCGACGGCGAGCGAACTCGACACGGCGCGCTCGGCCGCCGTCACGAGCGTGTACAGCGAGACGACGACGATCGCCAGCGACGTCAGCAGGTCCGGTGTCAGTACCACACGTGTCTCCCTGGTCGGTATCGCTCAGCCGTCGGCGATGACGGTCTCGCCCCACGGCACCTCCGCGTCGGGGTCGAGTGACTCTCGCGTCCACGCGAGACACCGCTCGCAGACCCACACTCGCGTGACGGTCCCCTGGACGACTGTGACGCCCACGGACGCCCAGGCGTGTTCGTCGCAGGTAGCCATACCTGGCCGGACCGACGCGAGCTCGCCTCTTAAAACGTGGCCGCGCAATCGTCGGCCGGCTCACCGGTAGATTATCACCATTGAGACGGACGGCACAACGCATTTGTGGGGCTACCCGAGTTCTCCCGTATGACCGAGTCGACGCCGGGTGGCGGACGAGGGCTTCCCGGTGGCGGGTACTGGCGGCGGGCGCTCCGCGAGCGCATTCGATACGTGCCGCGCGGGGAGTCGATCCCCGACGAGACCTGGCAGGCCCGCCACCGGAACATCCTCGTGATGCTGGTCGCTCACGTTCCCTTCCTGTTCGCGCTCGGACGATTCACCGGCACGGAGCAGTACGTCACCGGCGCCACCTTCACCGCCGAACCGCTGCCCGTCGTCGTGGCCGCGGTCTGCGTGCTCCTCGGGTTGGCAGGGCTGGCCGGCTGGTCGCGGTTCGGGCGGCGAACCCGGACGGGGATCGCGTCGGTCGGGTTGATGGTGAGTTCGGCGCAACTGGTCTACTTCTCGGGCGGGTTCATCGAAGCACACTTTCACTTCTTCGTGATGATGGGCGTGGTCGCGATCTACGAGGACTGGGTCCCCTTCGTCGTCGGGATCGCCTACGTCGCTATCCAGCACGGCGTCTTCGGGATGTTCAACCCGGAAGCGGTGTACAACCACCCCGCGGCCGTCGCGAACCCGTGGGGATGGGCACTCGTCCACGCCCTGTTCATCCTCGGGCTCTCCACCGCGCTCATCCAGAACTGGATCTCCATCGAGCGCTCCCGCGAGGAGACCAGACAGCAGGTCGAGAGCCTCGAAGAGAGCGACGAGCAGATCGAGACCCTCGAAGCGAAACAGGCCGAGCTCGAGGCGGCCAGGGCCGAAGCCGAGGAGGCGAAAGCGGAGGCCGAGGCGCGACAGCGCGAGGTCGAACGGCTGAACGAGCAGCTGCTCGTTCGCGCCGAGGAGATCGCCACGGCGATGGAGGCCGTCTCGGCTGGGGATCTCACCGCCGACCCGCCGACCGATACCGACATCGAGGCCGTCGCGGAGATCGGCGACGCTTTCGACGGGATGACCCGTGAACTCTCGGCGACGGTCGTCGACATCCGGGAGTTCGCCGAGACGGTCGAACGGACGACCCGGTCGGTCCACGACGACGCCGAGACGCTCGAGCGCTCCCAGGAGGAACTGGCGAGAGACGTTCGCGAGTTCGCCGCGAACCTCCGCGAGCAGGCGGGCGAACTCGAAGCCACGACCGACGAGTTGAGTACGCTCTCGGCCACCATCGAAGAGATCGCCGCGAACGCCGAGCAGGTCTCGGCCGAGGCCGGCGACGCCGCCGACGCCGCCGAGGCGGGCACCGGGACCGCCGCCGAGGCCGTCGCGGCCGTCGAAGAGATCGAACGCAGCGTCGCGGAACTCGCCGACCTGGTCGAGTCGCTCGACGGACGGATGGACGACGTCGTCGAAAGCACGGACCTCATCGACGACGTCGCCGAGCGAGTCCATCTGCTGGCTGATCTTCTCGACCGTCGCGTTCACACGCTGGTTCGTTGCACGCTGCTCACGCGCCGCGTCAGGCAGTTCATCAACGAGCACGCGATTGACACCGCAGAGATTCGCGACAGCTTCCTTCAGCACAGCATTCTCCTCACGGAAGTTGTCCAGCTGCGTTGAGAGGGCATCCTGCCGCGCCTGCATGTCTTCGAGCTCGGACTGCGAGATCGTCGTCTCTGCATCTGTCGCGGACTGACTCTCTGATTTTTGGACAGTCTCGGTGTCCTGCTCTGCTGTGAGTTCATCTTCACCGACAACTTCTTGATCTTTGGAAGTCACGCCTTCCACAGCTTCGGCGAGGATAAAGCCAGAGCCGGTATAATCCAACTCGTCTTCTTCTCTGGCAGTGTCGATAAGCTCTGAGGCTTCTTCAACATCAGCGGCGTCGGTGCCGATCTCGACGACTGTGGTCAACTGCGACCAACTCATCTCGGTGCTCAGGCCATCTCCGAAGCGTGTCCAGAGCGACTCCCAGTCGATCGACTTCGCGGGCTTGTGTCCATTCGTCTCCGACGGCGAGTCCGCGCTCATGCCGCCGGCACCTCCTGAATGAGCCGGCAACGAGGGCACTCGCGCCGATCATCGCCGGGGGTGTCTATCTCCGATGAGGCTGGCAAGATCGCGTCACAGCGACGGCAGATGTTTGCGGACTGCCTGTCGAGGGCCTTGATCAGTTCTCTGTCCGATTCCGCCTTCTGTGTGGTCGACATTGGTTGTGGGTCAGGCTGCTGACTATCGCACGATCCGACGAGTTCTGAAGCATCACAACCCGTCCACCCCATGACAGAGCTGTCGCTCTGCAGTATAGGGCAAACCTTAAGACCCGCTCCACCCACACAAAGAGTGTCTAAGTCCTGTGTGGTTGGGGCCTGTGGCGTGCACCACTTGGGTCGGTGTGATGCGATGGGGGATTTCTCCCCCGCGATATTTTCTCCGACTAGGGCATATTGTATTTTGGTGACGGGAGCAACCTTAAACGATTGGGTGGGTTCCGACACCTGTCTGACGGTCATGGCTCCCCTCCTCGAATCTCTGCCAGCCGCTGGTTGAGCAGCTCGACGCGCTTCGGCCGTGGCTAGTCTCTCTCGACCTCGACGTCCAGCGCGGCTTTGAGGTGCTTCTCCGAGTCCATGTTCCAAACGCGGACGTCGAAGTACTCGAAAGAGGTGTCGTGACACCGCTGTGCCCAGCTG
>ENA-ORDC01000557-ORDC01000557.1-marine-metagenome-genome-assembly--contig:-NODE-557-length-35498-cov-18.780187_pt1 | contig 35498 bp, 32 predicted proteins | sample MGYA00237783_ERZ508515 | MGnify/ENA primary metagenome ERZ508515 (study PRJEB26186, sample SAMN06268792) | marine metagenome | isolation source: Eden Landing Ponds, San Francisco, CA, USA | place... | reverse complement strand
ACATCGAACAATCAACCGGAGGTGAACATCGGACTCGTCGGCCACGTCGACCACGGGAAGACGACCCTGGTCGAGGCCCTCTCAGGAGAGTGGACGGACCAGCACTCCGAGGAGCTCAAACGCGGAATCTCCATCCGTCTGGGCTACGCCGACGCGACGTTCCGAAAGTGCCCCGAATGCGACGATCAGGCCGCTTACACAGTCGCCGAAGAGTGCGAGGAGCACGGCGTCGAGACCGAGCACCTGCGCACGGTTTCCTTTGTCGACGCGCCGGGCCACGAGACGCTGATGGCGACGATGCTCTCTGGCGCGGCGATCATGGACGGCGCAGTGCTCGTGATCTCTGCGACCGAGGACGTGCCACAGGCTCAGACCGAAGAGCACCTGATGGCCCTCGATATCATCGGGATCGAGAACATCGTCATCGCCCAGAACAAGGTCGATCTGGTCGACGCCGAGCAGGCGCGCGAGAACTACCAGCAGATCAAAGACTTCGTGGAGGGCACGGTCGCCGAAGACGCGCCGATCGTGCCGATCAGTGCCCAGGCCGGCGCGAACGTCGACCTCCTGATCGAGACCGTCGAGGAGACGATTCCGACGCCCGAGCGCGACTCTGACGCCGAGGCCGAGATGCTCGTCGCCCGGAGCTTCGACATCAATCGCCCCGGAACCACGTGGGAGTCGCTTTTGGGTGGCGTGCTCGGCGGCAGTCTCTCGCAGGGCAAACTCGAACCCGACGACGAGATCGAACTCCGCCCGGGCCGCGAGGTCGAGGAAGGCGGCCAGACCGAGTGGGAACCCGTCACGACGACGATCCGCTCGCTGCAGGCTGGCGGCCAGTCCGTCGACGAAGCCACCCCTGGTGGATTGCTCGGCGTGGGTACCGGTCTCGACCCGTCGTTGACGAAAGGCGACGGCCTGGCCGGACAGATCGCCGGGCCGCCCGGGTCGCTGCCGCCCGTCCACCAGCAGTTCACGATGGACGTCCAGCTGCTCGAACGGATCGTCGGCGACGAGGCAGAGGAGGTCGAGCCCATCTCGACCAACGAGCCGCTGATGCTCACGGTCGGGACGGCGACGACGGTCGGCACCGTGACGAGCGCTCGCGGCGGCGAGGCCGAAGTCGCGCTCAAGCGACCGGTCTGTGCGCGAGAAGGGTCGAAGATCGCGATCAATCGTCGCGTCGGCACACGCTGGCGGCTGATCGGAATCGGAACGCTGCGGTAATGACAGTCGTGCTCGACACCAACGCGCTGATGATGCCCGTCGAATGTGACGTCCGCGTCTTCGAGGAACTCGATCGCCTGCTCGGGGCCGCCGACTGCGTGGTCCCGCAGGCCGTCCTCGACGAACTGGACAAGCTCGCCGGCGGTGCGAGCGAGGAGGCGACCGCCGCGAGCGTCGGCCGGGATCTGGCCGACCGCTGTGCTGTCGTCGAGGCCGCTGCCGAGTACGCGGACGACGCGGTGCTGGAGATCGCCCAGCGCGACGGCGTCGAGTACGCCGTGACGAACGACGCGCCCCTGAAAGAACGCCTGCTCGACGCCGGCGTTCCCGTAATTAGTTTACGGGGCCGACACAAACTCGATATCACTCAACTATAACAATGTACAAACGTGTACGGATTCGCGACACGGTCGAGGTGCCACCGGCGTTCCTCGCAGACGTGTCCCCAGACCTGGTGAAGAAACTGCTGCAAGACAAACTCGAAGGCCGCATGGACGAAGACGTCGGTTCGGTCGTCTCGGTCATCGAAGTCCACGACATCGGTGAAGGTGCGGTCCTCCCGAACAGACCCGGCGTCTACTACGAGGCCGAGTTCGACGCGCTCACCTTCGATCCCCAGATGCAGGAGATCGTCGACGGCGAGGTCGTCGAAGTGGTCAACTTCGGTGCCTTCGTGGGTATCGGTCCCGTCGACGGCCTGTTGCACGTCTCCCAGATTTCCGACGAGTATCTGGCATACGACGAGGAAGGCCAGATGCTCGCCTCGCGGGATTCGAATCGTACCCTCGGCGTCGGCGACGCCGTCCGGGCCCGGATCGTCACCAAGTCCATCGACGAACGCAACCCTCGAGATTCGAAGATCGGTCTCACCGCGAAGCAGGTCGGCCTGGGCAAGCACGGCTGGCTCGAAGAGGAACGCAAGAAGCGCGAGGCCCAAGCAGGTGAGAGCTGATGGCTGATCGGCTGGTCTGTCGGGAATGCCACAGCGTTCAGGATTCAGCTATCACCGAGGACGACGCCTGTGAAGCGTGTGGTTCGACCTCTCTCACCGAGGACTGGGCTGGTTACGTCATCATCGCCCATCCCGAGACCTCCGAGATCGCCGCCGAGATGGAGGTCACCGAACCCGGCAAGTACGCGCTGAAAGTCCGCTAACGTGCCCGGGGACGACGTCGTTCTCGAACTGCCCGCGGCGCTGCGGAGCGAGTTGAAAGAGCCGCTCGGCCCGATCTACACCGACACCGAAGCACTTCTCGCGGCGGCCACGCGTCCAATCGTCGCCGTCGGCGATATCGTGACCTACCATTTGCTCGCGGCCGGACACACGCCGGCGGTCGCGCTTGTCGACGAGCGTACCAAGCGCACGGACGTCGAGGACGACGTTCGCGAGGCGGTCGTCGACGAATCGCCGTTCGAGCAGACCGTCGCCGTCGAGAATCCGCCGGGGACGCTGACCGACGCGCTATTGACGGCCCTACAGTCGGCACTGGGGCGCGAACCCGCCGCGACGACGTTGATCGTCGTCGAGGGCGAGGAGGATCTGGCGGCGCTGCCGGCGGTGCTGGCCGTTGTAGAGGGCGCGAGCGTCGTCTACGGCCAGCCCGACGAGGGGATGGTCCTCGTCACTGCCGACGAGGCCGCGCGCGAGCGGGTGCGGTCTCTCATCGAGCGGATGGACGGGTCTCACCGGCCGGTTCTCGATGCGCTCGAAGGATGAGCTGCGTTCCTCACGGACTCTACCGGACCACGGCGATATACCTGGTCAGCGAGCGGTGGACTCGTCGTTCGAAGGTCGCGTCGACTACCCAGCCGCTTTCTTCTGCCGTCTCAGCCCAGGATCGGTCACCGACCACGACAGCCTGTGAAGCTACCCGTCGTGCTTCCGCGAGTGCGTCGGCGACGAGGTCCTCGAGGTCGCCTTCGATCTTCGACTGGCGGCCGTAGGGCGCGTCGAAGACGACGCCATCGACGCTGTCGTCGGCGATGGGGATGTGACTCGCGTCACCGCGGTAGACGTGCCAGTCGCCGTCGAGCAACTCCCGGAGGTTCTGGCGTGTACCCCGAACCATCTTCGTCTGGGCGTCGCCGCCGATGGGCGTCGCGCCGACGCGACCCGCCTCCAGTAAGATCCCGCCGGTGCCACACATCGGATCGAGGATCGTCGTTTTGGGCTCGGCACCGGCGAGGTTCACCAGGGCGCGAGCCAGTTGCGGAGACATACTGCCCGGCTGGAAGAAGGGCCGGTCGGTGGGCTGGCGGTCGGCGAACGCGCGGTCGGTCTCGACGGTGAGCCAACCGAGTGCGGCCACGCCGTTCTCGCCCGGGTCGGCCGCGCTCGCGTCGTCGGTGTTCGAAAAGAGCGCCTGCAAGACGTGATCTGGGTCGTCGAGATCGACGGTGAATCCGCGGTCGACCAGGACCTGACCGAGGGCGCGCTCGGCGGCCTGCGTGTCGACGTCAGTCGTTCCGCGAACGTCACGCGCACGGACGGCGACGGACCCTGCACGATCCAGGGTAGCCGCGTCGAGCAGCGCGACGGCGCTGTCGACCGTCGCGCCCGTGGTCCCGAGGAGGTCGCTCGCCCGGTGGGCGAACGCGAGCGTCTCGAAACCGTCGCCGAGTCCCCGGGCAGTCGCCAGCCCCGCAGCGATCGGGGTGACGTCACTCGCGGCCGTCGCCGCTTCGGCGATGGCGAACCGATCATCCTGGCCGGCGAGTTCGAGGAGGTACACGTTCGGTGGACGACCCGGCACGTTCATAAACGGCGCGATACGGCCGATATCGATCGATTCGCCGGGGTAAGATCGACAGTCTTTATAAATCTTAAATACCAACCTTTATAGTACTTAAATACGACTGTTAGCCCGAGACATGGTTGACCCCAAGGAAACCATCAACATCGAAAACGTCGTCGCCTCGACGGGCATCGGCCAGGAACTCGATCTGCAGAGCGTGGCCATGGACCTGGAGGGGGCGGATTACGATCCCGAGCAGTTCCCGGGGCTGGTCTACCGGACCCAGGAACCCAAATCCGCGGCGCTGATCTTCCGATCCGGCAAGATCGTCTGTACAGGTGCAAAGAGTACGGACGACGTCCACGAGAGCCTGCGGATCGTCTTCGACAAGCTGCGCGACCTGCAGATCCAGGTCGACGAGGATCCCGAGATCGTCGTCCAGAACATCGTCACCTCTGCGGATCTGGGACGGAATCTCAACCTCAACGCCATCGCGATCGGGCTCGGCCTCGAAAACATCGAGTACGAGCCCGAGCAGTTCCCCGGTCTCGTCTATCGTCTCGACGACCCGGACGTCGTTGCCCTGCTCTTTGGATCGGGCAAGCTCGTCATTACCGGCGGCAAGAAGCCCGAGGACGCCGAGGAAGCGGTCGACAAGATCGTCTCCCGGCTCGAAGAACTCGGCCTGCTCGACTGATAGTGATTACTGTAGCGATTTACCACTACGACCGCCCGACTCCGGGCGGTCGATGTGGAACAGACCTACAGTAATCACTTTGAGCACCTCGCTCGCTGGCTCGAACAACAGCGTACAAATCACTCCCGTCCGAAGCGCAGGTATGTGGGCTCTCGCGTCTTCGTCGCTCGTCGCTTCGGGCGTTTCGACACCGATCTTGCAGAGTGGCCTCGCTGGCGGCGGCGTCGTCCCGCTCATCGTCACGTTCGTCGTTGCCTGGGTGTTCTACGCCGTGACGCTGCACCTGGCGGCCACGTTCTTCATCGGTGAGGTCCCGAGTCAGAAGGCCGCGACGGTCGCGCCCGCGCCGGCGCTCGTCTCGATCCTGCTCGGGCAGTACGGCCGCGAGAGCGTCGCGTTCATCTCCGAGGAACTCGGCGTGTTGATCGTTCTTCTGGCGACGCTGCTCGCGGACGCGCTGGCGATCTCGCGCGTCTACGATCTCGCCCCGAAGCCGACGGCCGTGTTGACGCTGTTGCACTTCGCTTTCGCGACTGCCATGGGAATCGCGCTCGCGAATCTGTTCGGGCTGTTGTAAGTCGCGTTCTGTCGGCCGAATGTCCGTTTCGATCACAGTGGTCCGGACATCCGATCCCCTCCGAAAGTTCAACAGGAGATATATTTTTGTTGGTACTGTCCATTGCTAGCGCGTGGTCACACTGTACGTCTCCCCGAACGGTGACGACGCAAACACAGGGGATGAACAGGATCCGCTGGCGACGATCCAGACTGCGTTCGAACAGGCCGACCCCGGCGACACTATCGAACTCGAACCCGGCGAGTATCGCGAGGAAGTGTGGACAACCAGTGACGGGAACCCCGACGAGCCGATCACGCTCACAGGCCCGACAGACGCAGTCATCCGCCCGCCAGCGGGGGCTTCTCACGCGTTGCGGATCGCCCACAGTCACGTTCACGTCCGTGGAATGACTATCGACGGGCTCCTTGAGCCCGACCGAAAGTATCAGGACTACGATGCCTGGGTCGACCGGTGCGTGTTCATTACGCCGGTGAGTCGATACGACCAGGAGACGGGTGAGGGACCCGAGTACCTCTACGACGTCGTCCTCGAACCCTCTCGGATGGGCAACTGCGCGAGGGCGATGGTCCAGACCCAGCGGATCCGTGATAGCTCCATCGGCAACTTCGAGGTCATCGGCCCGGCGGGGATGCAGTTCGACCGGCGGGTTGACAACCACGAGATCGGTCACGTCCGGGAGATCGTCTATGTCGGGAGCCCCGAGACGCATCGGGGCGAACCGTACTACAAGTACGACACGCTCGACCGGAGTCAGAACGTTCGAATCCACCACATCGACAACAGCGCCGGGTACCGCCACAACGAACTCGTCGACGTGAAGCTCGGTAGTTCGAACGTCACGATCGAACACTGCACGACGCGCAACGCTGGCCACAACACGGAGGGCGAGGTCAACGCGGCCCTCGATCTGAAGGGCAATGACTGTCTCGTCCGGTGGAACGACATCGGCGACTCGCCACTCCCGATCAGTTTTGGGGCCTGGGCACCCTCGGATGATGTCGACGGCGGTGCCTGGAGCCAGAACAACGAAATCATCGAGAACTACGTCCACGGGTTCGCGGCGAGTCCATACCGGATGCGAAACGGGGGCGACGTCGGCCCGGTTTCCTTCGACGAGCAGACGTTCTGTGGCAACCAGATCGAGCGCGGTTCCCCTCCCCTCGATCCGTGGGTCTTCGAGTCGAACGGGTACGACGGGACCGTCGTAGACAAACGAGGCCAGACCGAGGTGACCATCGACGTCGGGGCGGGGCCCAATGGCCACGCCCTCGATCCGCCGGCCGTGATCGTCGATCGGGGGACGACGGTCACCTGGGAGTGGATCGGCGACGGGGAACACTACATCGTCCGGCAGGAACGGGTCGAAGACGACCCCAGCACCGTCCCGGATCCCCGAGCAGCACCGTACTCGGAGTCGAAGACGCTCGACCACATTGGAGTCTACCGCTACGCGTGTTACGCCCATCACGACGAGGGGATGCGAGGGTCGGTCGTCGTCCGAGACGACGAGCAGCGGTGGGACTTCACGCGGGACGGGTGTAGTGACCTGACACTGAGCGCAACGGGAGAGACGATCGGGGTTGGTGGCCAGGGTGAACTCACGATCTCGGCCGCGTACACCAACCAGATTGCGATCCGCCAACTCTGGACAGACTGGGACGTCACGAGTGACGCTGGGAACGACGTCAGTGATAATCGGGTCGGAGAAGACGGAACGTACGAACTCGCCTGGGACAGCAACCAGACATCGACGTCACCATCGATTACTGTCACACCTCCAGAGAGATACGTCGGTGGTGAGTACATACTGGCGATTACGGCGACGAACTCCTACGGGGACGAAGAGAAAATCACAGTCTCACTTATTATCGAGTGATCTCCCCGGAAGGGCACTATGGCCCGTTCACTCGACGAGACGCTCGATCTCGGTCACGAGCACGTCGCTCGCACCCACGTCCTTGAGAGAGTTGATCGTCTCGAAGACGTCGCTATCGTCGACGACGGCGTGAACCGCCACGTCCTCTTTCCCGGCGATATCCATCACCGTCGGCCCGCCCATCCCGGGCAACACGTCTTTCACATCGTCCAGCGCCTCTTCGGGAACGTTCATCATCAGGTAGCGTTTCCCGTCGGCCGCGAGCACCGACGCGAGGGCGGTCTCGATCTGCTGGACTTTTTCGTCGTCGACGACGTCCTCGCGAGCGAACAGCCGGACGGACGATTCGAGCACGTCCGCGACGATCTCCAGGCGGTTCATCCGCAGCGTGGTCCCGGTCGAGGTGATGTCGACGATGGCGTCGGCGATGTCGACGTGCGGTGTCAACTCGGTCGCCCCCGAGACTTCCGCGATGTCTACCTCGACGTCCCGGTCGGCGAAAAAGTCGCGCGTGACATTCGGGAACTCCGTGGCGACGGTGCCGCCGTCGAGATCTGCCACCGACTCGATGTCGCCGTCCTCGGGCGCAGCCAGTACGAGCTTACAGCGGCCGAACTCCAGGTCGAGCAGGTCGATCAGATCGCCGGTCGCGGATTCCTCGACCTGATCTAATCCCGTGATGCCGACGTCGGCGGCTCCATCCGAGACGTACTCGGGGATGTCGGCGGCGCGGGCGAACAGCACGGTGACTTCTGGATCGACGGTCTCGGCGTAGAGCTTGCGGTCGGCCCCGTCGACGACGTGCAAGCCCGCACGTTCCAGCAGGTCGACGCTCGGCTCGTGGAGGCGGCCCTTGTTGGGCAGGGCGATGCGCATAGTCGAAGGTAGTTCCGGGCGGGGAATTGCTTTTCCCTCTGCTGGCGGCCGGCCAGGTCGGCCCGTCCCTCAGCGTTCGGGTAATACCAGATAGATCAGCCCCGCGAGCGCGGTCAGCCCCGCCAGCAGGTAGAACGCACCGTCGAAGACGTTCCAGTCGGCCATGAGGCCCACGAGCACGGAGCCGAACGAGCCGACGACGAAAAACGAGGTCCGCAGCAGGCCCCAGGCGGTCCCCTCGACGTCGTCGGGCAGCACGTCGACGATGTAGGCGTTCGACAGCGGGCCGGAACTCATCCGAAAGCCGATTACGAACGACGTCGCGCCGAGTGCGATCGGCCCGGAGAGCAGCGGCAGCGCGACCAGCGGAAGGACGCTCACGAACGCGACGCCGGCGAGCACGCGCGGCGTCCCGTAGCGATCCGCGAGCGCGCCGGTGGTCGTCTGAGCGAGCGCCCCGCCGACGAACAGCAGACTCAACAGACCGCCGGCTAGCTCCGTCGAGAGCCCCTTCTGCTCGAAGAGATAGGTCGTCAAAAAGGCCGTCACGGCCTGAAAGCCAAAGAGCATGAGCGTCGCGCCAGCGACGGCGAGCAGGAGTCTGCGATCCCGAAATCCAGCGACTGATTCCCGGAGATCCGGGAGGAGCGAGCGATCGGTTCGGGCGGTCGGACGCGCCGGCACGATCCACCAGAGACCGATCCCGACCACCAGGAAGATCGGTGCGGCCCCGGCCAGTGCGATCCGCCAGCCGACTCGATCGAGTGCCAGCGCCGCGAGAAACGGCAGCAGCGCTGCGCCCGCGCTCCCGGCCGCCAGCACGGTCCCGAAGGCGACGCCCTCCCGGTCGGCGAAACACCGTGAGAGCACCGTCCCGCGAGTCGGCCCATAGAGACCGGTTCCGAGCCCAAACACGACCGTCGCGACCAGAAAGAGCGAGAAGACGGGGGCGAAACTGTAGGCCAGGAGACCGAGCGCCGAGAGCAGCATCGAGCCGACGAGCAGGACCCGCTCGCCGACGCGGTCGATGAATACACCAGTCGGAAACTGCATCCCGGCGTAGGCGAGCCACAAGATCGTCACGGCCACGCCCGCGGTCGCGTTCGAGATAGCGTACTCCGTGCGGATGGTCGGCAGGATCGCCGGGATCACGAAGCGCATCCCGAGCACGAGAAACCAGCCGGCCGCGACCGTTCCCAGAAGACGGCTCCGGGACTGGTTCACTGCTACGAGCACCTCACGGATGCGGGTCGCGACGGCCATCGACGGTGCTATCGGGCGGATGGAAAAGACGGTGACGACATCGATCCAGACCCGAACGGTCAAACCGCCCGCGTGTGAATCCCGGGCCATGAGTGACCTCCTCGTCTCGGGTGGGCGCGTCCTCCGACCCGATCTGACGATCGAGCGCGCGGACGTACTGATCGATCAGGACAGCGGCACAATCCAAGCAGTTGGTGACGAGGCCCGTAGCGCCGCACCAGCGGACGAACTCGACGCCGGTGGCGACCTCGTGATCCCGGGGCTGGTCAACGCACACACGCACGTCGCGATGACGCTCCTCCGGGGATACGCCGACGACAAGCCGCTCGATGCGTGGCTTCAGGAAGACATCTGGCCGGTCGAGGCCGAACTCACTCCCGAGGACGTCCGGGCCGGCGCGGAACTGGGGATCGTCGAGATGATCAAGTCGGGGACGACGGCGTTCTCGGACATGTACTTCCACGTCCCCGAGATCGCGGCTGCCGTCGAAGACGCGGGTATCCGTGCGGTCCTCGGCCACACTGCGGTCACCGTCGCGAAAGACGATGGGGGCGCACGCGCAGACATGCAGGAGAGTCTCGACGTGGCGCTCGAACTGGACGGCGCGGCCGACGGCCGGATCACGACGACCTTCCAGCCCCACAGTCTGACGACCGTCGGCGAGGAGTATCTCCGCGAGTTCGTCCCGCAAGCCCGCGAGGTAGGCCTGCCGATCCACTTCCACGCCAACGAGACCGAAGACGAGGTCGATCCGCTCGTCGAGGAACACGACGAGCGCCCGCTCGAATACGCAGACGGCCTCGATCTTCTCGGCCCGGATACCTTTGTCGCCCACGGCGTTCACGTCGACGAGAGCGAGATCGAGTTGCTTGCCGAGACCGAAACGGGCGTTGTCCACTGCCCGGCCTCGAACATGAAACTCGCCAGCGGGATGGCCCCCGTTCAGGACATGCTGGACGCCGGCGTGCGCGTCGGCCTCGGTACGGACGGGGCGGCCTCGAACAACGACCTGGACATGTTCGACGAGATGCGCGACGCCGCGATGCTCGGCAAGCTCGCCGCCGAGGACGCCAGCGCCGTCGACGCCGCGAGCGTGGTCGAGATGGCTACACAGGGGAGCGCGGATCTCCTCGGTCTCGACTCGGGGCGGATCGAAGCCGGCGCGAACGCCGATCTCGCGGTCGTGGATCTGGACGCGCCGCATCTCACGCCCGAACACGACCTCGTGAGCCACCTCGCCTACGCCGCCCGTGGTAGTGACGTCCGCCACACTGTCTGTGACGGTCAGGTCCTGTTGCGCGACCGCGAGGTTCAGGTCTTCGACGAGGACGCGGTCCGAAAACGGGCTAGCGAGCGAGCCCGAGAATTGATCGACCGCGCCCAGTGACCTGGCAGCCGACTCGATCGAGTATTACGGGATATTAGGAAATATAATTGTAAACGAGAAACATTTATTGCTGGCGATACGGGACCTTCTGGCAATGAGTTCGAAACAGATGTCCAGTCGATTGCGGTTCGAGTGTGCGGATTGCGGAAAACGAGTCGTCCCGGCGTCCTATCGGGCGGCGTGTCCGGAGTGCCAGGGTGAGTTGTGCGATTCTACCTTCGAGGACCGATGAGTTCCGGCGACATCCTCGTCACCGAGACTGATGGGCTTCCGACGTACGAGCTCGACTTCCGATACGATGACCCGGAGGACCCGGACGAAGTGACGATTTTCGACGACGCGGACGGCGTGACGACGTGGATCTCGGCGGCGGTCGAAGACACAGCCCGACTGGACCGGATCGCCTGAGATCAGCAGTCAGTCGTCTCCCGGCCGGACTGCTCGCACATAGACGTGCTCGCGAGTCGGCCGTCGACAGGTCAGGTCTCCCGGCTGGGCTGTTCGCAGACGAGACTGCTCACGAGCCGGCCGTCGACAGGTCAGGTCTCCCGGCTGGACTGACTGCGCATGAACGCGCAGTCGTGTCGGCCGTCGACAGGTCAGGTCTCTTCTTCGGAGACACGGACATTTCGGAAGTAGGAGTTGCCGCTGGCGTCGCTGTCGTCGTCGTTGACGAACACGAGATACGTCGCCGAGCCAGTGTAGTAGTCACCGACTGGAATCTCGTATCGCACCCAGCCGTCGCCCAGCTGGTAGGTGTCGAAGTCCCGCTCGCCCCAGTTCTGTGTTCCGAAAACGTGGAAGATACGGTCCGAGGTCTGGCCGTTGTCGTTTTCCAGGCCGATTCCGTGGATCTCGCCTTCGCTCGTGCTCTTGAATTCGAACGTCAGAACCGTCGAGTCGTTGATCTCGTAGTCGTAGTCGATCCGCTTCCAGGTGTTGTTCGTCAGCTTCAGGGTGTCACCGCCGTCGAGAACGGTGTAGGTGCCGTCCTCGTCCTGGCTGGACTCGAAGCTTTCGATCGTCGCCTCGTCGAACTGGAGCACGTCTATCCCGGGTGCTGGAATCGTCAGCGTCTCCTCGGAGAGGACCTGATTGTGGTTCTCGTCGACGACGAGGACGTCGACTGACCCAGAGTCGAGGTCGTGGCCTGACTCGAGCACGTCGCCCGCGACCATCGTCCCGTCGGCGCTGCCGCTGACGCGCTGGAAATCGGTGAGTGGAATCCGCCGCTCGGTCGACCCTTGCCGGAGGATCACCGTCGTCTGGGTGACGTCGATCGTCCGGCCAGCCTGGTGGCCGACCGTGACGTTTTCGGCGTCTACGCCGGTCGTCAGCGACACCGGATCTGCCGCTTCGCCGCCTTCGAGGAACGCGAACGCCGCGACCGTGAGGACGACACCGAGGACGACCACGATCGCTACCATCAAGAGCGAACCGAGAATCTCTGACTGTCCGCGGGTGTCGTCTCTCGCCATCGTCTGATAGTCGTACTTTTGTCGCCGGTGACTGATAGTGGTTGCTGTAAGTCTGTTCCGGGTTGACCGCACGCAGTCGTGCGGTCACACCGGTAAATCGTTACAGCAACCACTATGAAGTGTTTCGCCCCGTGAGGAACCGTCAGTCCACGGACGGCTCAGTTTCCGTCGAATCCGGTGTGTCGTCGTCTTCGATCACACTGCTCGCCCAGTCGCCGCGGACGTACCAGATCCCGACCGCAGCGGCGGCAGCGATATGGGAGAACGCGATCCCGGCCCAGACGCCGGTCGCGCCGATCCCCGCGAGCGTGATCAGGAGGTACGTCGGCGGGATACGTAGCCCCCACTGGGAGAGCATCGAGAACAGCATCGCCGTCCGCGTCGAGCCGGCACCGCGGAACCCGGCGTTGACGACCTGGAAGATCCCCATGAAGACGTAGGTCGGGCCGATGATCTTGAAGTAGTCCGTCCCGAGACGGATGACGTCGGCTTCGCCCGGAATGAAGATCGTCACGAGCGGCCGTGCGAGAACGAACACCAGGACACTCACGAACCCGAAGACTGCCACGACGATCCCACTCGACAGCAGGACGGCTCGCTTCGCTCGGTCTGCCTTTTCGGCTCCGAGATTCTGCCCGACGGCCGTCTCGGTCCCGCGCGCCAGTCCGACTGCGGGCAGGAACACGAACGTATTGATGCGGTTGCCGATCCCGTAGGCTGCGACGGCGGGGCCGCTGACCAGCGCCGCCAGCGCCGTCATCGCCGTGTAGGCCAGGGAGTTCGCGCCCTGCTCGGCCGCTGTCGGCACGCCGATGTCGACGATCTTCTTGACCGTCTCTCGTTCGAGATAGAGATCCGACAGCGAGAGCGTCAGTCCGAGTCGGCCCGAAAACAGCAACCAGAGGCCGATCATCGCGGCTACACCGCGGGAGGCGACCGTCGCGATCGCCGCACCTTCGACGCCGAAGCCGGCGAATCCTGTCGCGGCGTAGAGATCCGCCTGTAGCGCCACGAAGTCGATCCCGACCGGTAGCGCGTCGGCCCACTCGAACAGGAGATTGTTTTCGAAGCCGAAGATGAGGAAGGGGTCGAGCACGACGTTCAGGACGACGCTCGCGCCCATCAGGTACATCGGCGTCACGGTGTCGCCGTACCCGCGCAAGAGTGCCTGGAAGATGAAGAAGCCGAACATGAACACGACGCCCACGAAGATGATCCGCGTGTAGACGACTGCCAGCCGGATCGCTTCGGGGTCTGCTGAGCCTCCGATCAACGGTAGCAGTGAGGGTGCGAGTAGGAAGCCGAGTCCGGCGAGCACGACCGAGACGAGCGAGACGAACGCGATGGTCTGGCCGGCGACGTGACTCACGCGATCCGTCCGGCCCGCGCCAGTGTTCTGCGAGACTAACACTGTCCCGGCGACAGTCAATCCTCCGCCGAGACTGACCATCAGAAAGACGAACGGCAGCGACAGCGACAGCGCCGTCACCGCGTTCTCCCCGAGCCGTCCGACCCAGAAGGTGTCGGCAAGATTGTACGTGACTTGCATCAACTGCGAGGCGACGATCGGCAGCGACAGCACGATCAACGGCTTTAGCAACGGCCCCTCGGTGAGATTCACCGACGGGCCAGACTCGTCAGTCGACACGAGAATCACCGACCGACCATCGAACGCTCGCGACCAACATACTGACTAATTAGTCAGGAACTGTCGAGATTGAAAAACGTGACGACATGCGTGGGTACTCTTTCATACCTATATAATATATGTGTATTAAACGCTAGAGTGTGTTTTTAAACAGTAAAGCGGAACCTATGGCGGTATTATCGCTGAAGATCGTGTCGTGAACAGCGGTGAACGAGAGTTCGGGTTTATGGGAATTACACACGCTCTATCGGATGAGATGCGCACCAGCAAGGCACTCGCACTGATCGTCGCTGTCACCGTGGCCCTCTCTATCGTAGGTCCGGCCGCAGCGGCAGACGGATTGACCGTCTCGGTCTCACAGGACGGGGACGACGTCACCGTCTCTGTGACACAGAACAATACGACCGTCTCGAACGCGTCGGTCGCTGTCGCGACGGTGAACACGACGAACGCGACGAATACGACTTACGACGGGGTTGGAAACTACACGACTGACGACGAGGGTGTCGTCGAATTGTCCGCGCCCGAGGACAATCTGACCGTCGCGGTCAACGCGTCCTCGGACAACCTTACGGGGTCGACGACCGCCGATCTGCTCGCAGAGTCAGTCGTCGAGAACGAGACCGAGAACGTGACCTCGGATGTCGACCTCAACGTGACCTTCGACAACGGGACCGTCGACTACAGCAACGTCACGGTCGAGGACAGCAATCCGTTCGGGCTGTACGTCAGCTCGTTTGTCCACACGGTCCAGAACGAGAACGTCTCCGGGCCCATGGGGCAGTTCGTCTCCTCGTTCGTGACGACGTTCAACCCCGGAAACGCGCCCGCACACGCTGGCCCGCCCGAGAACAAGACCCAGGGGCCGCCCGCCCACGCCGGCCCACCGGAGAACAAGACCCAGGGGCCGCCTGAAGACGCCGGCCCGTCCGAGAACAAGACCCAGGGCCCGCCTGAAGACGCCGGCCCGCCCGAAGATCGCGGCCCGAGTGGCGACGACGAAACCGACGACGGCGAGGACGGCCAGCAGCGCGGTCCCCCGGCACACGCGAAAGGTCGATAGAACGCGCGGTTTTTCTTCTGTTTTCACCGCTCTGTCAGCGATAGCTCTCTCGTCGTGACGACCGGCCCTCGGTCGGCTTCGGCAGTGTTTTGCCACCCCTGACCATTTGGGGAGATATGACCGAGCAGCCGATTGCCGAGCGACTCGACGACGTCGAAACGGCCGTCCAGAAGGGCCGCAAGAAGATCGACTGGGCACGCCAGCACATGTCGATCGTCGAGCACCTCCGCGAACAGTTCGAGGCCGAGAAACCACTCGAAGGCGAAACGATCGCCATGGCGATGCATGTCGAGGCGACGACGGCCGTCCTGACCGAGGCGCTCGCGGCCGCCGGGGCCGAAGTCGCCATCACGGGCTGTAATCCCCTCTCGACCCACGACGACGTCTCCGCGGCGCTGAACGCCACCGACAACATCACGTCCTACGCGAAACGCGGCGTCGACGACGAGGCCTACTACGACGCGATGCACGCCGTGGTCGACCACGATCCGACGATCACTATCGACGACGGCGCGGACCTCGTGTTCCTGATTCACGAGGAGTATCCCGAACTCATCGACTCGATCGTCGGCGGCTGTGAGGAGACGACGACGGGCGTCCACCGGCTGCGCGCGATGGACGACGACGGCGCGCTCGACTATCCGATGTTCGCCGTCAACGACACGCCGATGAAGCGGCTGTTCGACAACGTCCACGGCACGGGCGAGGCCTCGCTCACGGCGATAGAACTCACGACGAACCTCGCAATCGCGGGCAAGACCGTCGTCGTCGGCGGCTACGGCCAGTGTGGCAAAGGCGTCGCCAAGAAGGCCGCCGGACTGAACGCCGACGTGGTCGTCACCGAGATCGACCCGCGACAGGCCCTGGAAGCACACATGGAAGGCTTCGAGGTTCTCCCGATGAAGGAGGCTGCAAACAAAGGCGACATCTTCGTCACGACGACGGGCAATCGCGACGTCATCACCGAGGAGGACTTCGAGGTCATGGGCGACGGCGTCCTGCTGGCCAACGCCGGTCACTTCGACGTCGAGATCAACCTCGAACAACTGGAGGAGATGGCCGAGGAGGTCATCGAGGCCCGCGACGGTGTCACCGGCTACGTCCTGCCCGACGGCCGCCAGCTCAACGTCCTCGCGGACGGTCGGCTGGTCAACCTCGCGGCCCCGAAAGCCGAGGGCCACCCCGTCGAGGTCATGGACCAGAGCTTCGGGATTCAGGCCGTCTGCGCCCGCGAAATGGCTCTCAACGGTGCGGAGTACGACGCCGGCGTCCACGACGTGCCCGACCGACTCGACCGGGAAGTCGCGGAGATCAAACTCGACGCCGAGGGCATCGAGATCGACGAGCTATCCGACGAGCAGCGCGAGTACATGGACTCCTGGCAGCACGGGACGTAGGGGCGACTATCCACCGAAGGCGTCCAGGCACGCGTCGACGGTCTCTCGGAGATAGCGATCGATCCGATCGAGGTCCCACCCGACCGCCGAGAGCACGCTCGCGGCCGCCCGCAGTAGCAGCGAGGCGTAGAACTCTGTGTCGTAGCTGTCGGGTTCTTCCTCGGCCAGGCGCACGCGCTCGGGCTGGCGGGCCGAATCGTCGATCACGACGTACCGAACCGACTGGCCGGGGTGGCGCGTTCGGTCGAGCTGGCGACACCGCCGCAGCGCCGCCTCGGTTCGAGTCGCCTGCTGGTAGGCCGCCGGCGACTTCGAGAGGCGTGTGGTGAGTACCAGCTCTTCTGGATCGACGTCGCCGCGGCGGAGCGTCGCGAGCGTGCCCTGAAGGTGGTCACACACTGCCGACGGATCGCGGGTTTCGTCGAACCGCTGGACGAGTTCGCGCTGGCGCTCGGCGACGAACGGCGGCGTCGAGCGCTGGCGGGCCTCGATCCCTCTGAGCTTGTACTCGCCGTCGGCGCGCTTGCCGACGTAGCGCGTGAGCGCGCCGCCCGGCGCGTCGCGTTTCGGCGGGAAGGCCACCCACTCGTAGCGGCCGTCGCGTTCGAGATCGATTCCTACCGAGGCCGAAATGTCTGCAACGATTCGCTCCAGTGGTTCGGGATCGCTTCGCGCGGGCGTCACCCACAGACTGTCGACGATGCCGTGGAGGACGCGCCAGCCGCCGGCCTCCAGGCGTTGCTTGGCCTGCAGGGCGATCTCGCGGGCGTAGGCGTTGATCGCCTCGTGGCACTCGATGCGGCCGAACTTGGCGTTGCGATACCCCTGATAGCCGAACGAGGCGACGAGGATCCACTTGAGTGCCCCCGATCGTGATTCCAGCGCCGCCACGCGTTCGGGATCGTCGGCCGCGTCGATCTGCCGTTTGAGTTCGGCTCGTCGATCCAGCAGCGGGTCCAGAACGTCGGGGAGAAAGCCCGACCGGTCACAGACGCTGTAGCCGACCTCGGGGACGTCTGCCCGGTCGTGGCAGTCGCAGTCCACTGTTTCGGGGCTGACGTTGTACTCGCGGATGATCGAGGGGTACAGCGAGGCGAAGTCCAGTTCGTGGACGTCCTCGTGGAGGCCAACTTCGGGGGCGAAGATGAAGCCGCCCCTGTCCGCATCGTACAGTCGGGACGGAGATTTGAACGCCTCCGGCTCCCACTTGTTCCAGGGGACGAGCACGCCCCGGTCGAGGGCCTCGCGGATCTCGATGGCGGTCAGGACCGTCCCGATCGAGGCCCAGGACAGTTCCTGGAGGGGGCGGCCCGACAACTGGACGAGGTCGAGCATGCCGTCGAGGCTCGATTCGCCCCACAGGAAGCTGTTCGAGCGGTCGATCAGCACCCGTCCGGGGACGTCGTATCGGGCCGGCGAGTAGCCTGCCTGGCCGTAGCTGTGATAGACGTTCGCGCCCGCGAGACACTCGTAGCCGGGCTCGCGCCCGAGGTCGACGCCGTTCGCGCCAGTGGTGTCGTCTGCCGAGCCGCTGTTCGCAGCTCCGTCACCCGCCAGATGCGGGACGAGGTCGCCAGAGGAGAGCACGAGCACGTCTGGATCGTGAGACGCGAGGTGCTCGCGCAGGGACTCGCGCTTTCGCTGGTCGGTCCCGTCGAGGCGCTCGCCGTCGAGCCGCAACCCCTCCAGCGCCCCGTCGACCAGCGATCGCTCGGGGAGCGACAGGCGGGTCGTCCGGAGGCTTCGACTGGGTGTCGGCTCCCTCCCGGTCGCCAGACAGTATCGGAACCCCGGCGTGAGGTCGACGTTGTACAGTCGGTAGGTCCCTGGCGGGTGGTCTCCGCGTTCGTGGGTGTGTTTGACCTCGCGGGCGAACGGCCGCACGTCAGCGGCGCGGTCGAGCGTGACCCCCAGAACGCGCTGTGGCTCGCGATCGTGGAGATTCGTCCGCCAGCGCTCGAACGCCGTCTCGCGGACCTTCGGATCGCCAGTGAGCGCGTCGGCAAGCGAACCCAGATCGCGGTCGCTCGCGACGTACACAGTCGGATGGAACTGCTCGCGCTCGACGCGGACGCCGCCGCCCGGATCGACGTGCCAGTGCCGGACCGTCTGGCCGTCGAACTCGGCGGTCAGCATCGCTGCCCTCCGGCCTCGATCGTGTCGAGATCGTCCTCGCAGGCGGCCTGCAGGCGGCGGATCGCTCGCTCTTGGGAGAGCAGGATCGACCAGAGCACGGCGCGCTCGGGGTCGGTCGGGTTCAGGTAGGCCGCGGCGTCGGCGTGGCGGTCGGCGCGCTCGAACAGCCGGTCGAAATCGCACTGGGACTCCCGCCGGAGCGCCCGCCGGAAGGGATCGAGATCCGATTCGACCCCCCTGAGCAGGTCCCGGTAGGTGGGGCTCGTTCGGCCCATCTCAGACCTCCAGGGTCCGCTGGCCGACGGCTGGCGCGTGGTCCAGACCCGGGACTATCGGAAATTCGACGGCCGGGACGGTTCCACACAACTCGACCCAGTAGGGGATCGTCGTCTGCCAGAACCGGCCGCAGCGGTAGGCGGTCGTCTCGACGCCCCCGCCCTCGAAGGCGTGGCCGAACCGCGTCTCGCGACACGTGACGACGCTGTCAGCGTGTTCCCGGCAGGTATCGGCGTGTTCGCCGTCGCCGGCGGTCGTCACAATCACGGGGAGGTCGGCGGCGTGGCCCAGTTCCGAGAGATATCGGAGGCTCGCTTCCAGCAGGTCGGCGGCCTCCCAGTCGGCCAGATCGGCGTCGCCGTAGAGCGCTCCGACGTTCGGGACGACCACCAGCGCGGTGCGGGCCCCGACTCGCTCGACCACGCGGCGGACGAGCTGGTGGTGCTGGTAGGCGGTGAACGCCCGGGCGATCCGGAGCCCCCGGAGGTGCCGATCGTCCCTGGCGAGGTCGAACAGCACGCGCGTCGTGGCGGTATTGGCCGCGTCGATCCAGTAGGCCTCGCCGGCGGTTTCGAGCGTGGCGAGGGCAAACTCGTGGACGGCCGTCGACTGTGCAGCGGGCGTTTCGAGCAGCGTCAGGCCCGGATCGGGGTCCGGGTCGATCGCGTCTGGCATAGCCGGAGCGAGGCCCGACGGGGCAAAAGGCCTGACCGGGTGATTTCCGATATTCCGTTACTCGGATCTGCCGACCGCGTGGTAGGTCCGGCCGCGTTTCTCCCCGCTCGCGCGGACGAGGTTGTAGTGGTCGAGTTTCGACAGGTAGTCTCTGACCGTGCGGCGGGTCCGAGGTTCGTCGACGCGCTCACGGTAGCGCTCGTAGAGGTCGCCGGGTTCGATCTCGCCGGCTTCGGCGACGATCCGGTAGCAGACGCGCTGGTGATCGGTGAGCTGGTCGATCGCCCGCTGGCGGACGGTCTCGCGGGCGTCGGGGATGGCGTCGGTGAGCATCGCGTCGGTGATGGCGTCGGCGTCCGCGCGTTCTGCAGTCCGGGCCGCAGACCGGAGCGTCCCGATCGCGATCCGGGCGTCGCCGGCGGCGGCGTCAGCGATCCGACGCAGTTGCGTATCGGAAATCGCGCCGGGTTCGAGCCCCTGCTCGGCGCGGCGTTCGAGGATGGCGACGAGTTCGTCGGTACCGTAGCGGTCGAAGCTGAGTCGGGTGCTCGACTGCAGGCGCGAACTCGTCCGCTCGCTCAGCGAGGCGAACAGGTCCGTCTCGCGGTTGGCGACGACGACCAGGGTGAGGTGGGGCAGCCGCGAGAGGTCGTACAGCAGCGAGGGGTCTTCGAGCTGGTCGGCCTCGTCTAACACCGCGACGTAGGGGTGGTCGTCGGCCGCCCGGAGCCGGTCGAGCAGTTCGTCCTTCGGCGTCGAGCGACGGTGAATATCCACGGTCCGGTCGATGGCGTCGAGCAGCCGATAGAGGACGCGAAAGCGAGTGCGGTCGGACCAGCAGTTGACGTAGCACGTTCGGAGATCCAGCAGTTGCTCGCGGAGACGCGAGACGGTGTAGCGAGCGACGCAGGTCTTGCCCACGCCGGTCGGGCCGAACAGCAGGGCGTCTTCGGGCCGGTCGTCGTCGACCAGCGGCTCCAGTGCCCCGGCGATCGTGTCGACCTCCGCGTGGCGGTGGACGACCTCGCTGGGGACGAATTCCGTCTGGAGGACTCGCGCGTCCGTGATCACGTTGGCACCGTCGGCCGCCAGCCCCATAAACGGAACCGGGTGATTTCCGATAGTTCCGATATCCAGAGTCTCGTCGAAACCCTCGATAGAGGATAGGTTTCAGCAGCCGTGCTGAATACAGTGCGTGTATCTATCACCCACTACCGGGGTCAATTGACCATCCCAATTGCATCGGGGGTTGGCGGGCGAACGTTTCACTCGGTCGAGACGTCCTGCCACGACGACTCACCGAAGAACGATTGAAGCGCCATGAGCACTCCCACGTACGTTCCGAAGACAACGATGACGAGCGGGACCACGAGTGCCAGCACTAAACTACCGAGTGGGTTGATTCCAAACATTTGGAGGGGCATCATATCGACGGTAGATTCCAGTCTTGTATAATATTGTCGAAATCGGGCATTACTAATTCGCGTCTGTGACTTCTGGAAATGACCGATATGCGCGCTGTATGTAGCATGATTGCGACGAACTACTGGGTACCTGTCTGTAAGAGCGTGCAAGATATAGAGCGTGTAGTCAGTAATTTTTGCTAACTACACGTATACGTACTGAAATGAGGGTCGCTTCTATTGGGGTGGGGACACAAGTTCAAAATGGATACATGTGTACTGGACACATTACGACTAATGGCAGACGATATGACTCCCCGAGAGAACGGCAAATACGGGTCTGACTGGTATCGGACACTCGTTGAGGAGGTAAACGATCTCGCAACAGTCGTTGATCCCGACGGGACGATAACCTACGTCAGTCCGGCTGTCACACGGATTCTCGGCTACGATCCCGACGAATTGGTTGACAACGAAGGATACGAGTTCGTCCACCCCGAAGACCGGGAACGAAACGCCGACGCGCTGGAAACCGTTCTCTCGAACCCGTCTGAATCCGAGACTGTCGAAGTCCGATTTCGCCACGCCGACGGTTCGTGGCGCTGGATCGAAGCCACAATGCGGAATCGACTTGACGATGATCTGATCGATGGGGTTCTCCTTAGCAGTCGGGATATCACTGAGCGAAAGCAGTACGAGGCCGAAGCCCAGGAACTCGCCGAAGAGTACGAAGCCCTCTTGAACAACGTCGAGGATGCCATCTTTCTCATTAATGTCGAAGAAAGTGAGGATAGTGTTCGATTTGAATTCGAACGACTCAGCCCCTCCTACGAGCGCCAGACCGGAATTACGACAGAGGAGGTGCAGGGCCAGACACCACGTGATGTGTTCGGTGAGGAGCAGGGTGCTGAGTTAGAAGCGAACTATCACCGCTGTGTCAACGCTGGCGAACCAATCTCGTACCAGGAGGAACTCCAGGTCGGCGAAGGAGCACGCTTCTGGCAGACGAAGCTTGCCCCGGTGGTCAATGAGAGTGAAATCACGCGTCTGGTCGGGGTTACTCGGAACGTGACCGAACGCGTCGAGCAGGAAAGACAGTTACACCAGCAGAACGAGCGCCTCAAAGAGTTTGCGAGTGTCGTGTCCCACGATTTGCGCAATCCGCTTAATGTCGCACAGGGGCGTGCAACGCTCCTCGCCGAGCAGGTTGAAAGCGATCATCTCGATCCACTACTTCGAGCGCTCGACCGGATGGAGGCAATCGTTGAGGACACGTTGACGCTTGCTCGTCAGGGCGACACAATAAGCGAAACCGAGTCGATCAGCTTGACTGACCTCGTCGGGAAGTGCTGGGGGACAGTAGACACGAAAAACGCAAAGATCAACATTGTCGATGAGATGACTTTCCAAGGTGATCCAGACCGGCTACGGCACGTTTTCGAGAACTTGTTCCGCAATGCTGTTGAACACGGTGGGTCCGACGTGACCGTCCGTGTCGGTCGTCACAATGAGCGGGGAATCTACGTCGAAGACGATGGGACAGGAATTCCAGTAAAAAAGCGTGATGAAGTATTCGAGCCCGGCCATTCGTCAGCACAGGGTGGTACTGGTTTCGGGTTGACCATCGTCAAACGGATAGTGAAAGCCCATGGATGGGAGCTGTCTGTAGCTGATGGAACTGATGGCGGAGCACGGTTTGTGATTGAGATGGTGGAACAGAAAGATTTCGTGTGAGTTCTTAGCCGAGTTTTGACCCTCTGCATCGAGAAGTGCGGTCTTAACTACTGAAGGTGGCGTGTACGGGATATGCGCCCTATATGTCGCACGCCAGTTCTCTCAACTGTTGCGGGTTTCAACAGAGCCACCTCCAGTGCTCGACCTCATTCCCGGGTCGCGAAGACGAACTCGCTGTCGCTGCCGAGTGGATCGTCGACGACGCGCGTCTGAAGGTCGCCGAATCCGGCCTCGCGCAACTGCGCGAGCGTGCGGTCGCGACCGGGTGCCGAGAAGAACATCCGCCCGCCCATCCAGCCCCGGCGGACGGTCTCGAACGAACCCCCCGGAAGCGTCATCAGGAGGCGCCCGCCCGGCTTCAGGACGCGAGCGAACTCCTGATAGACGTCGGAATGGCGATCCCGGGAGACGTGAAACACCGCGTGATAGGCGGTGATGGCGTCGACGGACGCCTTCCGGAGGGGAATCGCGAGCATGTCGCCCTGGAGGAGGCGCGCTTCGGGGACCGTCTCTGTCGCGAGTTCGAGCCCGCGCCGCGAGACGTCGAGTCCGATCGCGCCGTCCGGGAGGTTCGCCAGCGTGCGCGCCCCATCACCACAGCCGACATCGAGGACGAGCGGGTCGGGTCCCAGCGCGTCCACGAGGTCCTCCAGCAGCGCCGCGTCCGACCCGGAGGGGTCGCGCTGGCGGGCGTACGTCTCGGCGATGGCGTCCCACTCGCGGCGGACAGCCTGTCGGTCCATACGTCTCGTGCGGGCTCCAGCGGCTTGTACGCCCGGGACGTCCAGACCGGGATGGTGCCGGAACGACACACTCTTTAGGGTGGCCTAAAGATACACGTCCAGGACATGACAGCGGACATCTGCGTCATCGTGCCGACGATACGGGAGTACGAGTGTATGCGTGAGTACGTCGCGAACGCCCGCGAACACGGCTTCGACACCGACCGGCTGCACGTCGTCCTCGTCACCGAGGACTTCTGTGACACCGAGGCGATGGCCGCGATGCTCGACGACCTTGAGGTCTCGGGCGAGGTCTTCGACGGGAGCGCGCGCGAGGCGTGGTTCGACGACCACGACGTCAGCGAGTTCGCCCACCTGATCCCCGAAGCCAGCCACGCCCAGACGAGCTTCGGGTTGCTCTACATGTGGGACGGCGACTTCGAGCGCGGCGTCTTCATCGACGACGACACGCTACCGCACGACGAGGTCGACTTCTTCGGTACCCACATGGACAACCTCGACTACCGCGGGGCGATCGAGGCCGTCGAGTCCGACGAGCGCTGGGTGAACGTGCTGTACGACACCGATACCGATCTCTACCCCCGGGGCTACCCCTACAGCGCGATGGACGAAGACGTGCGCACGGAGACCACGACCGTCTCGGACGTCGTCGCCTCCCAGGGCCTGTGGACGAACGTTCCCGACCTGGACGCCGTCCGGATCCTGATGGACGGCGACCTGCAGGGCCAGGCCCAGACGCGCCTCGACGCCGAGCACTTCGGCTCTGATTTCGTCGCCGCGCCCGGCCAGTATCTCACCGTCTGCTCGATGAACCTCGCCTTCGAGCGCGAGGTCATCCCCGCCTTCTACCAGCTCCCGATGGACGACAACCCGTGGGACGTCGGCCGGTTCGACGACATCTGGAGCGGCGTCTTCCTCAAGCGCGCGGCGGATTTGCTGGGCAAGCAGATCTACAACGGGGACCCGCTGTGTGAGCACAACAAGGCCCCGCGTTCGACCTTCGGCGACCTCACCAACGAGGTGGCAGGCCTGGAACTCAACGAGCACGTCTGGGAGTACGCAGACCGCGTCGGTGAGGCCGACAGTTACGCCGACGCCTTCGCGAAGATGGCCGACGAACTGCTCGCCGCGGACGTCTCCGAGTACGAGAACGGCGAGTTCCTGCAGCACTGCGGGGAGTACATGCACGACTGGCTGGACTGTCTCGAAGCGCTCGACGCCGGGGAACTGCAGGCGAGCGAACCCGCGGCCTCGGTGGCTGACGACTGACCAGAACCGCCAGACTTAACAACTTTAGGCAAACCTAAATCATACAATGACGGACCACGACAGCGACTTCGACGGTGGCGCATCGGGCGGCAGAGAGACGTCTTCTCGCCGGCGATTTCTGGCAGCGAGCGGTGTGACTGCGGTCGGCGCAGTGGCTGGCTGTCTCGGGGGGCCCGGCGGAAACGGTGACGGCTCCTCGGGTGACGGGGAGATGAACGAGTTCAGTCTGGGCTCGTTCCAGGGATCGGGCCCGTTCGTCGGCAGTCGGCCGGAGCCGAGCGGGACGTCGATCCGGGACTTGCCGAACCTCTCCGGTACCTTCGGCGTCGCGCTCGGCGGCGGTGAAGGTGGACTCTACATCGACCTCTTCGAGGAGCTCGAGGAGATCTATCCGGATCTGACGATCGAGCACCGGACGGCGCCCTCCACCGATCTGGCAAACACGATCAAACAGGAGGCCGACGCCGACAACGTCCAGCAGGACATCTTCCTGTCGGTCGACGCGGGGTCGCTGGGTGTCGTCTCCGAGGCCGGCGCGACCCAGCAGCTGTCGGCGGACGCCATCAGTTCCGTCCCGTCGGCGTTCAAAGACGACGAGCGCAACTGGGTCGGCGTCGCGGGCCGTGCCCGGGCAGTCCCGTACAACACGAACGAGCTGTCGGCGAGTGACGTTCCCTCGACGGTCCAGGAGTTCCCCGATACCCTGGGCGGATCGATGGGCTGGGCACCGTCCTACGGAGCCTTCCAGTCGTTCATCACGGCGATGCGGCTGATCCACGACGATGAGACGGCGATCCAGTGGCTCGAGGATATGCAGAACGCGGGCGTCGAGACCTACGCCGACGAGTTCCAGGTCTCACAGGCCGTCGCCGACGGTAACCTCAACGCCGGGTTCGCAAACCACTACTACGCCCTGCGGGTCAAGGCCTGGAACGACGACCCGCCGATCGAACTGGCCTTCACCGAGGGCGACGCCGGCGCGCTGGTCAACGTCTCGGGTGCGGCGGTGCTGACCGGTGCCGACGACACGGCGGCGGCGACGGACTTCGTCCGACACCTGCTCTCGGCCGAAGCGCAAGAGTTCTTTGCGACCCGGACCTACGCCTACCCGATGATCCCCGGCGTCCAGCCGGTCGGCGACCTTCCGACGGTCGACGAACTGGACGCGCCGGACATCGACCTCACGGAACTGTCCGATCGGGGCGGTACGCTCGACGTGATGCGTGAGGCCGGCCTGAGCGTCTAACCTACCATGTCCGCGACTGACCGATTCGAACGCGTGCCATCCCTTCCGTCGAGCACGCGGGATCGGCAGTCGCTCGTCCTGACGCTGCTGGCTGGCTCGATCGCACTCACGCTGTTGACCCCGATGCTCTGGGTCGTGCTCCAGGCCAGTCAGGTCCCGCTCGATCGGATCCTCGAAATTCTGCTGCGCCAGGAGACCCTGGACATCGTCCTCAACACGGTCGTATTGGTGACCGCCGTGACGATCGGGTCGGTTCTCGTCGGCGTCCCGCTGGCGATGTTGACCGTCCAGACCGACCTGCCATTCCGACGGTTCTGGACGGTCCTCGCCGCGATGCCGCTGGTGATCCCGAGCTACATCGGGGCGTTCGCGTTCATCTCTGCGACCGGCCAGGGCGGGGCGTTCACCGACATACTCGCACCGATCGGGATCGAGCAAATCCCCGAGATCGACGGGCTCGTCGGATCGGTGATCGTGCTGACGCTGTTTACTTATCCGTACGTCTATCTCACGACGCGGGCGTCGCTGCTCTCGCTGGATGGCCGGGCTATCGAGGCTGCGCGCTCGCTCAATCACTCCCGGCTGTCGGCGTTCAGGCGTGTGACGCTTCCACAGCTCGTGCCTGGGATCGCAGCCGGGGCGTTGCTGGTCGCACTGTACACGCTCTCGGACTTCGGGACGCCGGCGCTCATGCAGTACGACGTGTTCACGCGGATGATCTACGTCGAGTACGACGCCTGGCGACTGGACTACGCGTCGATCTTCTCGCTGTTGCTGGTCGGGATGGCCATCGTCATCCTCGCGGCTGAATCCCGAATCGAGCGTACCGACGAGGGAGAAGCCTACGTCAACCGCGGGACCGACCGTCCGGGAACGATCTCGCTCGGACGGTGGAAGGGGCCGGCGCTGGCGTTCTGCTCGACAGTGGCGCTGCTTGCACTGATCGTCCCACCAGCGATTTTGCTGTACTGGCTCGGCCGTTCGACGGGTGGGATCGGCGGCAGCTACGAGTTCCAGTGGATCTACGCCTGGAACTCGGTGTACGTCTCTTCGCTCGCAGCCGGCGTCAGCGTCCTCGCAGCGCTTCCGCTGGCGTATCTCTCGGCCCGAGGGGAGAGCCGCTGGGCGTCGTTGCCCGAGCGGTCGAGTTACGTCGGTTACGCCGTTCCCGGGGTCGTTCTCGGACTGGGGCTGCTCTACTTCACACTCCACTACGTGGACAGCCTCTACTACACTGTCGACATCCTCGTCTTCGCGTACGTGGTTCGATTCATGCCACAGGCCGTCGGGACGCTTCGCTCGTCGGTGCTCCAGACCGACCGAAAGCTCGTCGAGGCCGCCCGGACGCTGGGCCACTCCTCGCTGTCGGCGTTCCGGAAGGTCGTCTTGCCACTGGTGATGCCCGGAGTCATCGCCGGCGCGGCACTGGTCTTTCTGACCAGTATGAAAGAGATGGCCGCCACGCTGCTGTTACGCTATCCGGGGTTCGAGACACTCGCGACCTACATCTGGCTCGTGCGTAGCTCTGCCGACTACGGCGATGCTGCACTCCCGGCACTGGTGTTGATTGGCGTCTCGGGACTCTCGATGCTCGTGTTACTCTGGAGAGGATACGATGTCCAAGAATGAACTCACTACCACGACCGGCCAGTACGTACAGGCACCACCCCGAACCGCCCCGACCGGCGACGTCGTCCTCGAACTCGCCGAGATAACCAAGCAGTTCGGCGGCGAGACCGCTGTCGAGGAGATTTCAATCGACGTTCACGAGGGCGAACTCCTCACACTCCTGGGGCCGTCGGGCTGTGGGAAGACGACGACCCTGCGGATGATCGCCGGATTGACCGATCCCACAGAGGGAACGATCAGACTCGACGGCGAGAAAGTAGCCGGCTCCTCGACGGCTGTCGCACCCGAGAATCGCGACGTCGGACTGGTCTTTCAGGAGTTCGCACTGTTTCCCCACCTCACCGTTGGCGAAAACATCGCGTTCGGACTGACAGACGACGACGGCGCGGATGAATACGGTCGCGTTCAAGAGATGCTCGAACTCGTCGATCTGGAAGGATACGAGGATCGAAATCCAGAGAGTCTCTCCGGTGGCGAGCGCCAGCGTGTCGCGCTCGCCAGATCGCTCGCGCCCGAGCCGGATGTCCTCTTGCTGGACGAGCCGTTCTCGAATCTCGACGTCCGGCTGCGGATCGAGATGCGCCAGGAGGTTCGGCGGATCCTGAAAGAGGCCGGCGTCACTGCCATCTCGGTCACGCACGACCAGGAAGAAGCCCTCTCGATCTCCGACCGCGTCGCGATCATGAACGACGGCCAGGTCGAACAGATCGGTCGCCCCGAGGACGTCTTCGGCCACCCCGAATCGCGGTTCGTCGCCAGCTTCCTCGGACAGGCCAGTTTCCTCTCCGGCACAGTCGTCGAGGGCGGCGTCGATACGGCGCTGGGACTGCTCGACAACGACCAGCTCGACGGCTCGATCGATGCCTACCGGGGCGCTGCGGTCGACGTGCTGGTCCGGCCGGACGACCTCCGTGCCAAACCGTGTCCGCCGGGCGGGACCGACGGCGAGATCGTCCACAGACAGTACACTGGCCCTGCGTTCGTCTATCAGGTCGAGATGGACTCGGGCGACGTCGTCCACTGCCAGCACAACCACGCGACTGACTTCGAGCACGGGACGCGCGTCTGTGTCGAACTGCAAGCCGAACACTCCCTGGCCTGGTATCCCGCGGAGTGATGTCCGGAGACGAGCAGATCGTGCGATCGATTCGTGACCGACTGGTGGCGGGCGTCCGCAGAAGTCGTGCGGCCATCGAATCCGACCCCGATCGGTACTGGGTGGTCGCCGTCGCGACGCTAGCGATGGTGGGCGCGGTCGCGGTCTGGACCATCGCGACGCAAGTCTTTCCGTACCATTCACTCAATCACGACGAGGGCGTCTATCTCCAGCAGGCCGCGATGTTGCTTGAGGGGAAACTTTTCCTCCAGCCCCCCGTCCCGGAAGCGTTCCGGCCGTGGTTCTTCGTCGAGAGCGCTCAGGGGATGTATCCCAAGTACAACCCTGTCCCGGCAGCGATGTTCGCGCCGTTTCTGGCGCTTGGTGTTCCGAGGCTCGCACTGGCGCTGATCGGCGCGGGGATCGTCGCGCTCGTCGTCGGGATCGGCGCGGAGCTGTTCGACCGACCGACCGGGCTGCTGGCTGGGGTGGTCCTGCTCGCCTCGCCGCTCTATCTGATAAATACGGCCGTCTTCCTGCCATACGCTCCGACGACACTGTTGAACTGTGCGTTCGCGCTGGCGTATCTGCGGGCGGACCGGACGGGGAACAATCGATTGGCTGCCGTGGCTGGCGCGGCTATCGCGCTGGCGTTTTTCTCGCGGCCCTACACCGCCTTCCTGTTCGGACTTCCCTTCGTGGTCCATGCGCTGTGGCGGCTGCGGACGCTCGAACGCGAGGTCATCGTCCAGAAGGGAATCGTCGCCGCACTCGGCCTCGTGGGCGTCGCGGTCACGCTGGGATACAATGCCCTCGTCACGGGCTCGGTGCTGGAATTTCCCTACCACGCATTCGCGCCCCAGGACGGGATCGGGTTCGGAACGCGCGCCTTACTGGGTCGGGAGATTGACTACACCCCCCGACTCGCGGCCCGCACGAACGCTTACGTCCTCGACGCGTTCGCCGGCCGGTGGTTCGCAGGCGGGCTGCTCGGAACGGCGGTGGCGGTCGTCGGATTCGCGATTGCCCTCCGCCGATACACTGCTCGACGGTTGACCCTGGCCGGCGTCGTTGTCACAGTCATCTTGGGTGAGCTGTACTTCTGGGGGACGTTGAACATGATCGGCGACGTCGAGGAGGTCGGTGACGGGCTGATTGCGTATCTCGGTCCGTACTATCACTACGACCTGCTCGTCCCGGCGTCGATCTTCGCGGGACTGGCGCTTCGGACGGGAGCCGCTCAGTTGCGAGCGCTCCTGACAGCCCGCCTCTCACCACAGCGAGCGCTGGCGGCCGGCGTGGCTATCCTCGCAGTCAGTGCGAGCGTCGGTGGCGTCGCTGCAGTCCAGACGGCCGACGACCAGATCGAGATCAATCAGGGGATCACCGAGCACTACGAGGCGGCCTACGAACCGTTCGAGGAGACCTCCTTCGAGAACGCGCTGGTCCTCCTGCCAGATCCCTATGGCCCGTGGCTCAACCACCCGTTCCAGCCCCTGCAGAACGATCCGAACTACGACGGCGACGCCGTTTACGCCCTCGAAGAGCGCCCCTTCGAGGTTCTCGACTCGTTCCCGGATCGGACGCTGTATCGCTATAGCTTCCGTGGCGGCTGGGCCCCGGTCGCTGGCGAGCCCGTCACCCCCCGACTCCAGCGGATCGACGCCGTCGAGGGCCCGACAGTCCGGTTGCAGACGTCAGCCGGTATTCCGCAGTACGCCCAGTTGGTCTCGATTCGCGTCGAAACTGACGCGGGTGACAACACGACCACCGTGACCGATCCCGGCCGAGAACTCACCGTTTCGCTCGACGTCGAAAACGGCCGGGCGACGCTTTCCGGGCCGGCGATCGACGAACCGATCACGGTCCCGGCCGACGGCCGGGATACGATCCGAACACGGCTGGTGGTCGACTACGGGACGGGTTCCGGATTCAACTACGGAATCGCGCTGCCGGTCGAACCCCGTGGAGACGAGGTCGCCGTTCTCTCGCCCCGGCTGGAACTCTGTGAGGTCCCGCATCGATGTGACGGTGCAGCGACGTACGTCCCGAGTGAGACCCGGCTGGGCCAGTCGCTGAACACGACCCTGGAGGTGCGTGGATGAGCCCCGACCTCTCGCGGCGCGATGCGATCGTCGCACTCGGAGCCGCAGGCGTCGCAACCGCGGGGCTTGGCGCACTCGCCTGGGAAACCCTCGATGATGATAACGGCGACGAGACGTCGTCGACCGGCCAGCGCGAGACCATCGTGGCTGCTGCCGAGGCACTCTATCCCAGCGAGGTCGAGGGGATCTCGCAGTTCGTCGAGAGCTACGTCGTCGGTCGCGTTCAGGGCCGAAGCGAGTATTTCGATCGTATGCGAGATGCCGCCGACCGGATCGACGCGCACGCACAGTACTGGCACGACGCCCCCTTTGCAGACCTCGATCGGGCGACGCGCCAGCAGGTCTTCGACGAGTTCGGCCTGGCCGACGCCGAAGCGAATCCCGACGGCAACGAGGTCGAGCGCGTCCGCTATTACCTGCTCAACGAACTCCTCTATGCGTTCTATTCCTCGCCGCCCGGGGGCTCGCTGGTCGGGATTGAAAATCCGCAAGGATATGCAGGCGGGACGGACAGCTACCAGCGTGGGCCACCAGAATGACAGGGAGAGGCCCCGGTCAGGCCAGCCGTTCCTCGACGCTCACACGCAAGATCGAGCCAGCGATTTCGGCGCCGCCGGAGATCGGGTCGAGTTTCGTCTCGCCAGCCCGTTCGGCGTAGTCGATCTCAATCTCGCGGACATCGTAGCCCCGGCAGAGGGGGCGGATGAGTAACTCCGCGGAGAGACCGGTGTTCTCGGTCCACTCGATATCGTCGATGACTGACTTGCGGTAGGCCCGCATCCCGGTCGTGGTGTCGTGGACACGCTCGCCGACCAGCAGGCTCGCGACGACGGCGAAAGCGTGATTGCCGAAACGGTTGAATCGCGGCATCGTCTCGGCTCCCCGCGAGAGTCGATCACCGCTGACGACGTCCGCGCCGTCGTTGATCTCTTCGAGGAACGTCGGTAGTCGTTCCATCGGATAGGTGTCGTCACAATCGGTCGTGACGACGACGGGTCGATCAGCGGCACGGAGCGCGCGTTCGACCGCGACACCGTATCCCTGCGGTTCCTGCTCGATGACTTGAGCACCCTTCTCGCGGGCGATCTCGGGCGTCCGATCGCTGGAGCCGTCGACGCAGACGACCGACGCCTCGCCGTCGGTCACCTGCTCGATGTCGTCGAGCACTGTCCCGATTGCCTTTTCCTCGTTGTACGTCCCCATCACTACCGCGATATCGCTGAAGTCGTACTCGTCTGCCTCACTCATTATCGGAGTGGTCGTCCCGCTCACTCTTGAATTTTTAGGTTTGCCAAAACCTAGTGTGAGTGTCACACGATCAGGGAAAATATTGCTTATTTCAGGCAAGAAAGTGAAGAACTCTATCCAGTGGTTATTTCTATCTCGATATCTATGTATCGTGTTAGAGTTATGGCTGACAAACGACTAACACGCAGAACGCTCCTCCAACGCGGTGCTGGCGCGGCTGGGTTCGTCACGCTTGGTTCACTGGCAGGCTGTGGAGGCGACGGCGGTGGAAACGGCAACGGAAACGGAAACGCACCAGGTTCCGATCAGATCCCGGCGGCCGCACAGGCGATGGTGCAGGTCGACGCCCAGGGGATGTTGAACGATCAGAACATCCGCGACGTCGTGAACACGTTCCTCGAAGAGGCCAGTTCACAGGGTGGGTATTCGGGTCCACAGACGATGGAAGAGATCCTCTCGACGGCCGAATCGGAGAGTGAACTCGACCCGCAGGGCTTCAACTCGATGACGATGTTCATGAAAGTCGAGGGGGAGATGGCGGTCGAAAACTATCTCGGGATGTTGTTCACGACAGATTGGTCATTCCAAGAGATGGTCGATGCTGCCGGTGGAATGGGTGCGGACGTCGAGGAAGGGTCCTACCAGGGTGTTTCGACGTATACCACGACGGACGCGACGGGCGAGGTCACCATGATTGGGGATCTCGGCGACGGCTCGTTCGTGCTCGGGACGCAGAATGCTGTCGAAGGCGCAATCGACGTCTCGACCGGCAACGGGAACGCAGTCTCCGGCGACCTGGCGGACTACTTCGACCAGACCTCCGGTGGCTACATGCGCTTTGCGTCGATGATCCCCCAAGAGCAGGTGCCAGAAAGCGGTCAACAGATGAATGTCGGTTTCCAGAATATCCGCTTCGTCTCCGGGAGTTTCTACTCAGAGGGGTCGAACCTTGGAATCGACATGAATCTGCACACGAACAGCAACGAGTCGGCTTCGAATCTCTCCACGAACCTGGAAGCAGCCCTAAACTTCCTGGGTAGTGGTGATCAAAATCCGACCGCACAGGAGATCCTAAACCAGATCGAGTTCTCGGTGAATGGCTCGACGGTGACGATCTCCTACGTCGAAAGTGTCTCGAAGATCAACAGCTACGTCGAGCAGTACGCGGCGTCGGCGTTCACCGGCGGAATGGGCGGTGGCGGCGGCTTCAGCACCGCGAGTGCGAGCGCCTAAGGAAACTCGATTCGGCGGTCGGCCGTTCGAGTGACGGACCAACCGCGACTATCCGTCATATTCTTTTAATTCAGATTGAAATATTGTTCGAGCGAAAACTCCACCATTTATATCTGTGGGTGTCGGAACGACAGTTGCTGCCCGGGTGGTGTCGCCGACGCTGTCACCGTGCCCCTGCTGTTCCCCGGCGTGGCCCAGCGTGGTTGAGTGTACACACGACCGCGTCGGGTCACGCCATCCCCGACATCCGCCGGTGACACGACGTCGGGCAGCGTTCTTCGCTGGACGGCGATTCTGGGTGGATCACTCTTCGTTTCCGGAGCGTCGCTCGATCGTGATCTCGTGGGCTTCGACATCTTCGAAGGCAGCGACTTGCCCACCGACTTCGACGCGGCCGTCCGCGGTTTCGACGACCATCGACGCCGTCGTCCAGTCGGTTGCGGAGTCGACGTCGACGACCTCGCCCTCGACGTGACAGTAGTCGCCCGTTTCGACATCCCGGCCCTCGATTCGGGCGTAGTAGTCGCCCTCCATCCGAGTGAGTTCGGCGACACACCGACGGATCGTCCCGTATCGTCGCGGGAAGCCACGCGACTCGGGCCGGTCGATCACCGTCTCGGATGTCGTCCAGAGCACGGTGTTTAGAAAGCCAGAGAGCAGGAATCCGAGCTCCGAACGATTGAAGATGACTCCGTAGCGGTCCTCTGCCCCCTGGATCCCCTCGCGGGTGGCGTACATCGCGTACTCGCCGTCGGCGATCGCGATGATCGGCGTGGTCACGCCCCGACGGGTCCTGACCGTCGTCGCAATCTCCAGGGCGTCGAACGAATCGATGTCCGGGACGGCCTCGGCCGGTGACAGTAGAATCTCGACGGCGACGCCGTTCTCGTGAGCGTCTGCCAGCGCGTCCGCATGGCGCTCCAGCAACGACGGCGTCAGCGAGAGCATGAGTTCGTATTCGGCGGACTCGATCACGTCCGTGAGATATCGTAGCATCGTCGGCCGTGACTTCACGAGCGAGACGCCCTCGGCCTCCCTCGCAGGCGTGGTGTATCGATCCGAGAGGCCGCCGACCAGCGTACTCAGTGAGTCGCGATAGTCCGAGAACGACTCTTCAGGATCGATCGCGAGAACCTTCATCGGCCGTGACTCCCTGAGCTCGACCAGCCCACTGTCGCTGAGGCTGCGTACCGTGTCGTACACCCGTGGCTGGGGAATGTCCGTATACTCGGCAATCTCCGACGCGGTCAGTTCGCCGTGTTCGAGGATCGTCAGATAGGCTTTGGCTTCGTACTCGCCGAAGTCCAGCCGCTCTGCGATATGCTCCAGCGACGAGAGGAGGTCGTCCGACGACATTACAGCGTTATTCTACGAGCGAATAAATCAGTCCTTTGTTATTGAGCTGTCACAGCTGGTCGAACTCGACGATTGCCTTGATCTGTTCGTCGTCGTCGACGAACGCCGGCTCGATGTCTGTCGGGGTATCGACGGTCGTGACCAACTCTTCGAACAACCATTCCGGCAGGGCCCGCAGCGTTCGGATTGCCCGTTTGAAGTGGCGTTCGTTGGAGTTGACCGTGCCCACGAGCGCCTTGTTGTGGACCACCAGCTCAGTGTGTAAGGACCCTCCGTCGATTTCGAACTCCCAGGGCCCGGAGATGCCGACTAGCGCGGCGACACCGTTGGGTGCGAGTCCGTGGACGGCCTGAATCGGATGCCTCGCGTAGCCAGTGGCCTCGTAGATGAAGTCCATGCCGCCGTGAACGTCGGGAATCTCGTCGACTGGCGTCTCCCGGGAGTCGACGTACGTTCCGCCGAGTTCCTCGATGATGTCGATCGTCGAATCCGGCCGGTCGCGCCGACCGAGGCAGTAGATCTCCTCGAACTCCTGGCGTAACATCGCCAGAGTTACTAGCCCGAGCGATCCGTTGCCGAGAACGAGTGCCTGCTGTGGCGTCCAGTCGAACGCCGACCGGGACGCGTAGGCGTGCTCGATCGCCTTCTCGGAGATGCTGATCGGCTCGACGAAACAGCCCCGTTCGGCCAGCCGTCGCGGAATCTCGACCAGTCGATCCTCGGGCACGGTGATGCACTCGGCCATGAAGCCGTGGGCCCCGGAGATGCCACACTCGACGTGAAAGCCCGTCGGTGCCATGTCCGGTTCGCCCCGGTCGAAGTACTCGTTTGGCTCGTCGTCGGGTCGCCGCCGGACGGTCGGGACGACGACATCGCCGACCTCGTAGTCGGCCCCGTTGGAGTCTTCGACGACGCCGACTGCCTCGTGGCCCAGGACCATGTGTTCGTCACCGGACGGAAACTCTTCGGGGCCGTGCTCGATCACTTCGTGGTCCGTTCCGTCGATCCCGACCCGCAAGACGCGGACGAGGACTTCGCCGTCGGCCGGCTCGGGTCGCGGCTTCTCGATCAGTTCCGGTTCGGTCTCGCCCCGACGGACAGCGATGGCGTGCATGTGACCCA
>ENA-ORDC01000556-ORDC01000556.1-marine-metagenome-genome-assembly--contig:-NODE-556-length-35508-cov-13.280094_pt1 | contig 35508 bp, 37 predicted proteins | sample MGYA00237783_ERZ508515 | MGnify/ENA primary metagenome ERZ508515 (study PRJEB26186, sample SAMN06268792) | marine metagenome | isolation source: Eden Landing Ponds, San Francisco, CA, USA | place... | reverse complement strand
TGATTGAGCAACCGGTCCAGATCTTCTTCGCTCAGGTGTTTCTCAACCTCCAGTCGACGATGTCCACTCATGACTACTTTCTCTCGGCGCTCTCCCATAACTTTCCTCGTCCATTAACTGCCAGGCGGGCTGCCATCCCAGTTCTCTGGTTCCTTCGCAGTGCCGATCAGTCAGTCCGACAGGCTGATCCGCCCCGAAAGGGCGTCGATCTCGACACTCCCTCTCCTACTTCACGCTCGAGGGACTTTAGCAGGATTCTCATTGAGTCAGTCCACCAGGGAAGAGTTGGTGTCACAGGCCGCCTCGACGTGGAATACTCGGTAGCCAATCCCACAGACTGAATCCCCTGGCGGACTGGAAGGGTGAGGCGCGTGTGGCGCGACGCAGGAGCGCCACGGTTGGCCGAACAGGGAGCAACGCGACCCGTGAGGCGGGGTCGCGGTGAGCGGAGCGAACCCAGTCGCCTGAGCGGGCGACTATCCGCGCGACGCGAGGCGCTACGCGCCTCTATTGCGAGCGGGGAGCGAAGCGACCCGCGAGCCCGCCGAGGGCTTCCATCGCACGGTGATGACTGCGGTAGCGGAAGTTCTCCCAACTCGAAATGTGATATCCGTTCTTCGTCTCTACCCTTCACAGACGACCGAACGTGGGTTTGCGAAGGGTACTACAACACGGACGCACCCGTCGAGACTTTCATGTCGGTATAGCCGTAACCTCGCTCGATGGCAGACGCACCGCCGGGACCCAAGGGGGAGCCACTGTTCGGCGCCAGCCGGAAGTACGCCGACGACCCGTTCGCGTTCATCGAGGCGCTCGAAGACGTCTACGGCGACGTCGCGCGCTTCCGGATGGGGCCGATGGAGACCTACATGATCGCCGACCCGACGGCGATCGAGCAGATCCTCGTCTCCGAGGCCGACCGCTTTCGTAAACCCGACTTCCAGGACGACGCGCTGGGTGATCTCCTGGGTGACGGACTCCTCCTCAGCAGCGGTGAGACCTGGCAGAAACAGCGCGAGCTAGCCAATCCCGCCTTCAAGATGGGACGCCTGATGGGCATGGCCGACCGCGTCACCGGCCACGCCGAGTCGATGGTCGACCGGTGGTCGCCCGGCCAGCGAATCGACGCCGAGAGCGAGATGGCCCGCGTCACGCTCGACGTCATCCTCGACCTGATGATGGGCGTCGAACTCTCCGACCAGCGCGTGCGCACAGTACAGGACCAGCTCGAACCGCTCGGCCGGCGTTTCGAACCCGACCCCATCAGGTTCGCGATGCCCGACTGGGTGCCCATGCCCGACGACGACGAGTACGAGGCGGCGGTCGCGACGCTCGACGGGGTCCTCGAAGAGATCGTCGAGGCCCGCCGCGGTACCGAGGGACCGAGCGACATCGACCGGGTCGGGGACGACGACAGCGACGTCCCGATGGACTTCCTCTCTATCCTCCTGCGCGCCCGCGAGCGCGGCGACCAGACGCCCCAGCAGCTGCGCGACGAGTTGATGACGATGTTGCTCGCTGGCCACGACACGACCGCGCTCACGCTCACCTACACCTGGTTCCTGCTCTCGGAACACCCCGACGCGAAAGAGCGCGTCCAGGCCGAAGTCGACGAGGTCGTCGGTGAGGACCGCCCGAACATGGACCACGTCCGCGAGTTCGAGTATCTGGAGTGGGTCATCAACGAGGCGATGCGCCTCTATCCCCCGGTGTTCACCATCTTCCGGACGCCCACGGAGACGGTCGAGCTGTCGGGCTACGAGATGCCGGCCGGCGCGACACTCATGATCCCCCAGTGGGGCGTCCACCGCTCGGAGCGGTTCTGGGACGACCCCACGAAATTCGACCCCGAACGGTTCAGTCCCGAGCGGCGGGCCGGCCGCCCCCGATTCGCGTACTTCCCGTTCGGCGGCGGGCCCCGCCACTGCATCGGCAAACACCTCTCCCTGCTGGAGGCGAAACTCATCGTCGCCACCGTCGTCGGCGAGTACGACCTCGTCTTCGAGGGGGAGACGCCGCTGGAACTGATGCCGTCGCTGACGATGCACCCCCGTCAGGCGATGACGATGCGACTCGACCCGCGGTAGTTGTTTTACGACTCGTTCCGCTAGTTGTCGTCCATTTCGCTGTTTAGATAGTGTGATTTTGAAATAACTACTCACAGTACCGTCAATATGTGTGTGTTCACTCAAATTCAAAAACCCTAGCTTTCAATATCATATATGGGGAATAATAATGTCCGGATTGACATCCATCAAGGGGATGCACGCGATATCGAGACAGATATATTAGCTCTAAAACATATGGAGAATGCAGAAGGGGTAGGTAAAGTAGTCGCTGATGCAATCGGGCTTGAATCGCACCGGCTTGAAAACGCCGCGTGGATACCGGATTTTCGCGAACTGCCGGATCTGGGTGAAAGTAAACTGTTCAATCGAATTTCACGGTCGTCGACCGTCAACGCTCAAAATATTCTCTATATTGGTGTACAGCCGGCACCGGATTTTAGATATCAAGATATAAGACAGTTCACTCGTCGGTCGCTGGTCATCGCGAATCGGCAACTCAACGCCGTGAAACACGTCACATTTACACTCCACGGACCAGGCTACGGCCTTGATGAACGCGAAGCCTTCGAGTCGGAATTGGCAGGCGTGATCGACGCCATTCAGGAACGGGTCGCTCCCGACACTCTCGAACGCATCAGTTTCGTTGAAATCGATCCTGTTCGCGCAAACCGTCTTGAGACTATTCTTCAGGATTTCATACCGAATGGTCTCGTTGAGAAGAATGAGCCACGAGATACACAAACGAGATCGGTCGGATATGATTCAGAGAGTAAACCTCATGTTTTTGTCGCGATGCCCTTTGATGAAGACCTTGACGACGTTTACTTTCTCGGAATCCAAGACGCCGTTCATTCTGCTGATTTTCTTTGTGAACGGGTCGATCACGTGTCGTTTACCGGAGATATACTAGACCAAATTCAGGAACGTATCGAATCCGCATCGTTAGTCATAGCAGATATGACAGACGCAAACCCGAACGTCTATCTTGAGGTAGGCTACGCTTGGGGTAATGACGTATCAACACTGTTGCTATCTCAGGATACAGATCATCTGAAATTCGATGTTCAGCGTCACAATACAATCGTTTACGATAGGAACGACATTCGAGGTCTGAAAAACGAACTGTCCGAGACTCTCACCGATTTCTCTATACCGTCCGGGAGATAACAGCCGACGTTACGCCTAAATATAGTTTCGAATTTGATGTGTTCTCTTGTTTTTCAATCCGACTCGTGTAACGCCACCTCCTGTCTTCGCCTGACATCGTAATTTTTGATGAGTCTCGGTAGTTGAGTATCGAGTGTCGTCTCCGGCGTCTCGAACTCGTCGGACGCCCAATATCGCGCTTTGCCCCCAATCGGGGTGGAATTCCCTTGTTGTCGGTAGTATCGACGGCGTAACAGAGGGGAGTTTGTAGTTTGTCGATCACTTGATGAACTTCCGAGTTTCAAACAGCAGTAGGTCGTCGGAGTCGACGACAAGCCTATGTCTTCGCGGAGTTGGCACGCTTCGGCGATACGGAGTTCCTTGTCCCCTTTGACCATATTATCAGACGTCACTCACAGCAGTCAGATGAGGACGTGCACCCGTTATTGAGGATCGGCTTTGTTCCAGAATATTGCTGGTTGAAATTGATGGTAACGCAGTTCCCTGGCACTACCGCTATACACGAAGCACAGGACCGGTCCGAGACAGTCATACTATACGATTCAGTGACAAATTTCCGGCGAGTCCACTGCACTCGAAAGAGTCGCCCTCACCGTGTCCGACCGATGGGGAACTGGACGCGGTCGGGGTCCTCGTTGAGCGCGGCGAGGACCCGCTCGTAGAGTTCGTTTCGCGTCGCCTGCATGGACCGCGGATCGGCGAGGTAGCGCAGTCGCAACTCCATCCAGGAGGCCTGCTGGCTGACGTTGACAGTCGGGCGGGCGTTGATATCGAGGTCGACGGGGGTCTCGGCCAGTTCCTTGCGGTAGCGCTCGACGTTGCGCTCCATCTCGTCGCCCAGATAGTCGTCGGCGACCGAACGCATCGTGTCGCGGGCGAAGGCCAGGTCCGTCTCGTAGGCCACCTCCACCTTGAGTTCGTTCCAGACGTAGGGGAACTCGTCGCGTGTGTAGTTCATGACGTGTGAGGACAGCACGACGGAGTTGGGGAGCGTGACGACCCGGCCCGACGGCTGGTGGGTCGAGACGAGGTCGCCCTCGACTTCCCAGAGCGTGGTGACGAGGAAGTCCACCTCGACGACGTCGCCTTTCGAGTCGTCGATCGCGACCCGGTCGCCCACCTGATAGGGTCGCTTGGTCATGATGTAGGCCCAGCCGATAAGTGAGAACAGGGGTTGCTGGAGCGCGAACGTGACGCCGAAGCCCACCACACCCAGCGAGAACAGGACGCCGATCCACTGTTCGGTGACGACGCCCGCGAGTGCGACGAGGCCGACGACCGAAAAGGCCAGGCGGAGGACGTTCTTGAGGTCGTGTTCGCGCCGTCGCGACTCGGTGTGAGCCGACAGCCACCGCTCGACGAGGAGGTAGGCGCCGTAGGTCCCGAAGACGACCGCCAGCGCCAGCAGGAACGTCGCGGCGAGCTGGGCCACGGCGAAGCCTTCGACCGTCCCCAGCTCGACGGCCCCAGCGACTCGACTGGCGACCAGCGACAACGCGGCGACCAACAGAGCGAAATATCCGAGGCGACGCGGCACAGCGAACGGGTTGGTCCGTGCCCACAAAACGGTGACTCTTCGACGACGGCGACCGGCAGGCCTTTGCCCGCCGCTACGCGAGCGTGCCTATGCGACTGGCTCGATTGCAGACTCCCGAAGGCGTCGTGAGCGGCCGGTACGAGGACGGCGTCGTGGTGACCGACCACGGCGAGTACGTCGTCGGCCGCGACGGCCAACTGACCTACCCCTGTTCGCCGTCCGCGCTCTACTGTGTCGGCCGCAACTACGCCGAGACCTTAGACCAGATGGACTACGAGCGACCCGACCAGCCCGATTTCTTCATCAAACCACCGACCGCGCTCGTCGGCCCGGACGACCCGATCCGGTATCCCGAGTGGACAGAGAAACTCACGTACGCTGGCGAACTCGTCGCCGTGATCGACGAACGCTGCCGGGACGTCGACCCCGAGGAGGTGCCCGATATCGTTCGGGGATACACGATTCTCGACGACGTCGATGCCCTGGACCAGCCCGGACGCACCGCTCGCAAGGCATTCGACACGTCGGGCCCGCTCGGCCCCTGGATCGAGACCGACGTCGACCCCTACGATATGGACATGGAGACGGTCATCGACGGCGAACAGCGCCAAGACGCCAACACCGAACTGATGCTGTTCGACCCCTACGAGGTCGTCTCATATCTCTCCCGGCGGTTCACGTTCCGACCCGGCGACGCGATCGCGTTCGGCAGTCCCGCCAACCCCGGGACGGTCGAACCGGGCGACACGATCGAAATAACCTACGAGGGCGTCGGGACGCTCTCGAACACGGTCGTTTCGGACGGGAAGTGAAGCACGCTTTGCCGCAGTGCACGACTCTACGATTGCCGTTCGCCATTCTCGGTAGCCGTTCACATACAGTTTATTGTAGCGATGTACCGGTACGCGCCGACCCCGATGTCGGCGCTATCTGAAAACAATCTACAACAAACCGTATCAGTCGTTGCACGTCAATCGACGTGCTCGATATCGATTTCACGGAGGCTGTGCCCGTCGGGATCGAACGAGGCGAATCCACCGTCGTTCGTGAGAACGGTCGGTTCGCGGTCGCGATGGTCGAACGCCAGCACCAGTATCGGAACGTCTTTCGGCTGGAGGTCGAGAATCCGCGCGAGCAACAGCGTGTGGACGTTCGCCCGTCGCTCGTCGAGTAACGAATCAGTGACGTCTCGGCTCGACGGTGCCTCGACCAGTCCAGTCATTCGCGTCAATCGGGTCAGAAACAGCGTCTTCAGTTCGTCGCGCTCTTCGGGTGTCAGACCCGGTGTCCGGCCGAACGCGTCGAGTGCTTCCTGTACGATGTAGGCGTTGATTGCCGAGGCCGTCTCTCCCCGTTCGATCTCGTCGAGGAGTCGCTCGGCGCGGTCGTTGGTTCCGAGCGTCCCGAACACCCAGAGGTTCGTATCGAGGATCTTCACGCCTGGTCGAGGAACTCGTCCGCTGTTTCCTCACGTGACGTCGCGACTGCATCCGAGACGTTTGCCTCGTCGACACGCTGGCGGAGGGTATCGAGTCGCTCCGTCAGTTCGTCGTCGGGAACCGACTCTTGCTCGGCACGGGCGAGCAGTTGCTCGGTTCGAAGCGCCGTGACCGCCGGCTCGTCGTTCAGGTCGACGAGGTGCCGTCGGACTGCCTCTTTGATGAACTCGCTCTTGCTGGTGTAGACACCCGTCTCGTCGAGAAAGCGCTCGACTTCCCGGTCCAACTCCTCGGGAAACTTCACGCTGACGTTGGCATACTTCATGGTGCTACTATGGTAGCACACGGGAATAAATATGTGGTCGCAGTGACGACCCCGGTCGCTGTCAGCCGCCCACCGGCTGTCTCGTCGGAACGACGAACGACTGGCTCGGAAGGTAATTCGGAAAAGCGTCGTGACACCCGAAACGAGACCGAACAGTCCTCAGAACAGTGAGACCGCCGCGTCGAAGCTACTCGGCGAGAGCAGGCCGAAGGCGGGCAAGAGGAGGACGGTCGCGATGGCCGCGATGACGACTGCGGCGTACAGCGACGTCGGGTAGGAGTCGATCTCTACCGGGTCGTCGGCCTCCTCGAACCACATCGCCTTCACCACACGCGAGTAGTAGAACAGCGACAGCGCGCTGTTGATGATGAGCGCGGCGGCGAGTAGCCACGTCGCACCGTTGGCGGTCGCGAGCAGGAGGTAGAACTTCGAGAGGAAGCCGCCGCCGACGGGCAGGCCGGCGAGACTGAAGAGGAAGATCGTCATCGCCGCACACGCCAGAGGAGCCTGCTTCGAGAGGCCGTTGAAGTCCTCGAAGTTGCGTCCGACACCCCAGTACTCGGCGAGGGCGACGAAGAGGAACGCGCCGGTGTTCATGAACCCGTAGACGATCAGGTGCATCATGCTCGCACCGAGCACCATCCCGCGGTCGGGCGCGGTCAGGGCCGCCAGCCCGATGAGGACGTAGCCGGCGTGACCCACCGAGGAGTAGGCGAGCATCCGCTTGACCTTCTCCTGGGTGGCCGCGGCGAAGTTCCCGACGGTCATCGTGACGACCGCGAGCACCTGCGCGGCGACGATCCAGTCGACTGCGGGGTCGGCCCCGCCGAGGCCGCCGACCTCGGGGAAGGCCGTGAGGAACACGCGGAACGCGATGACGAACCCTGCTGCCTTCGACGCAGAGGAGAGGAACGCCGAGACGGGCGCGGGCGCGCCCTCGTAGGCCTCCGGCGCCCAGAAGTGGAACGGGACGCTCGCGGTCTTGAACGCGAACCCGAGCAACACCATGATGATACCGACGCCCAGCAGGCCGGTGAACTCGGGCTCCGAACCCAGCGCCTCGGCGACGGCCGTGAACTGCATCCGACCGCTGGCCGCGTAGACGAGGCTGATACCGTAGGCGAGTATCGACGAGGACACCGCACCCACGAGGAAGTACTTCAGCCCGGCCTCGACGCTGCCCCGATTCTTCTTCAGGAAGGCGACGAGCGCGTAGGACGGCAGGCTCGACAGTTCGAGGCTGATAAAGGCCGTCGCGAGGCTGTTGGCCGAGGCCATCAGCGACATCCCCGTCGCCGCGAGCAAGACGAGCCCGTAGTACTCGGCCTTGTACGTGTGGCCCTCGAGGTAGTCGTAGCTCGCCAGCGAGACGAGTGCGGTGACGCTGCCGATGACGAGCACGAAGAACAGACTCATCCCGTCGACGACGAGCTGGTCCTGGAACAGGCTGATCGAGCCCGTCCCCCGGGGCTGGCCGACACCCGCGACGAGGAAATAGCCCGCCGCGAGGAACGCGACCAGTGAACCGACGACGGCGACACCCGTCAGCACGGCGTTGGAACTCGTGCCTGGTTCGGGCTCTATCGTGTCGACGAGGAACGTCAACATCGCCGCACCGACGAACGCGAACGTGGGCGCCAGCGCCACCCAGTCGGGGACGGAGACGCCCGCGATATCGATTACCACAGGAACTCACCTCCCAGGACCGTCATCTCGGGAACCAGTGGCGCGGTCGCCTCCTGGATCATCTGGTAGACCAGACTCGGCGCGGACCCGAGCGCGATGACGAGCACGAGCAAGACGACCAGCGGGACGACGTCGTGGACGGGCGCCCGCGAGACGTCGTAGTCGGTCGCGAGGCTGTACTCACCGAAGAGGGTGCGCTGCATCGCCCACAGCAGGTAGCCAGCGACGACGACGATACCGAACATCGCGATCGCCGTCGCGACCGGGGCAAAGGGGATGTGTGGCGAGCCAAAGGAACCCAGGAAGACCAGGTATTCGGCGGCGAACCCGGACATGAAGGGCAGCCCCATGTAGCCGAACGCGGCGGCGAGGAAGATCCCGACGGTCCAGGGCATCTTGTCCGCGATACCGGAGATGTCCCCGACCATCCGCGTGTGGGTCTCGTTGTACATGACGCCGACCGCCATGAACATCAGCCCCGAGATGAGGCCGTGAGACACCATCTGGAAGGTCGCCCCGCCGATGCCGTGGGGAGTGAACGCGACGAGGCCGACGATGACGTATCCCATCGACGAAATCGAGGAGTAGGCGACGATGCGTTTCAGGTCCTGTTGAGCCAGCGCGAGGAGTGCGCCGTAGATGACGCTGAAGACGCCGAAAGCGACGATGATCCCCGCGTTGGCCTGTGCCGTATCGGGCAGCATCGTGAAGTTGAACCGCAGGAGTGCGTAGGTCCCCATCTTCAGGAGCACGCCCGCCAGCATCACCGAGACGGGCGTGGGCGCCTCGACGTGGGCGTCGGGTAGCCAGGTGTGGACGGGGAAGATTGGCACCTTCACCGCGAAGCCGGCGAACATCAGTGTGAAAGCGATCAGGCGCAAGACGGGTGGTTCGATGCCGAAGAACGTCCCCAGGTTAGCCCCCTGGAGCGCCTGGGCGACCGCCGGGAGGTCGAACGACGACACCGAGTCCCCGAGTGCGAACACCAGCGCGGCGTAGCCGACGAACATGATCAGCGTCGCCACGTTCGTGTAGACGAAGAACTTGATCGCGGCGTAGCGACGCCGGGGACCGCCCCAGACGCCGATGAGGAAGTACATCGGGACGAGGACGAACTCCCAGAAGACGAGCCAGACGAAGAAGTCCAGCGCGACGAACACGCCGAGGAGGCTCGTCTCCATCAGCAACATGAGCCCGTAGAACTGCGACTGGCGCTCGTCGATGGGCGTCCACGAGCTCACGATGGCCAGCGTCGTCAGCACGGTCGTCAGGAGCAGGAGTGGCATACTGACGCCGTCGAGGCCGACGTGCCAGGAGAGTTCGTACATGCCGAGTTCGACCCACTGGACGGTGGACTCGAAGGCGAGTTCGCCGCCCAGCAGGGCGTTGCCCGCACCGTCGAACGCCGAGTACATCCAGAGACTGCCCGCGAGCGGCAGGAGACTGAACGCGGTCGCGAGTTTGCCCGCGTACTCGTCGGGTGCGAGCATGACGACGAACGCGCCGACGAGCGTCACTGCCAGCAGCGCCTCGATGGGGCCAGCGATAGGCATCAGTTCACCACCCCCCCGAAGACGACGAACACGACCAGCAAGAGCACGAGCGAGAGCGTCATCAGGGCCGCGTAGTTGGTCACGATCCCCGACTGGATGCGCCGGAAGCGCGACCCCGTGAAGAGACTCACGCTACTGATACCGTTGACGACGCCGTCGACGACGCCCTGGTCGAACTTGTCCGCCGCTCTCGCGAGCGGGACCGTCACGCCCTGTGCCAGCCACACCTGATATTCGTCCTGGTAGTAGTTGTGCATGAGCACCGTCTTCATACCGCCCAGCCTGTCCGTGTGTTCGACCGGATCCGGTCCGCCGTAGAGACTCCGTGCGACGAGGACGCCACCGACCGCCAGCGACAGCGAGACGAGCGCCGAAACCAGCAGCGTCGGCGTCTCGCCCAGCGGGTACGCCGACTGGATACCGGCGACATCTTTCATCAGCACCTCGTAGTGGTGGAGCCCCGTCGACGTGAGTGCGGGCCAGCCGCCCTCTTCGGGACCCAGCAGCCACTTGTGGAGGAAGTCGATGTGTGCCCCCGTCAGTTCCGCGACCGGCTTCATGTTGATCAGTCCGACCGTCGCGGCGCCGATACCCAGCACCGCCAGCGGCCCCTTGACGTTCCAGCGAACGGGTTCGGGGTCACGCGCGGTGTCCGAGCGAGCGTCGCCGTGGAAGGTCAGGTAGACCATTCGGAAGGTGTAGAAACCGGTGAAAAAGACCGCCAGCAGGCCCATCGCGTAGGCGAGGAGGTAGACCGGCGCGAGCCCGCCCGCGCTCCCGAAGCCGTGGATGAGCGCCTCGTAGAGGACCTCGTCTTTCGACCAGAAGCCCGCGAAGGGAACGATGCCCGCCAGGGCCAGCGAGCCCGAGAGGAACGTCCAGTAGGTGATGGGCATCTTCTCTTTGAGTCCGCCCATGTCCCACATGTTTTCGTTGTGGTGCATCGCGATGATGACCGACCCGGCACCGAGGAACAGCAGCGCCTTGAAGATCGCGTGGGTGGTCAGGTGGAAGACGGCGGCGACGTAGCCGCCCGTCCCCAGCGCGAGCATCATGTAGCCGTACTGGCTGATAGTCGAGTAGGCGAGCACCTGCTTGAGTTCCTGCTTGACGACGCCCATCGACGCCGCGAACAGCGCCGTAAAGCCGCCGACGAGTGCGATGATGGCCAGCGCCGTCGGCGAGAGCAGGTAGAACCCGTACATCCGCGCGACGAGGTAGACGCCGGCGGCGACCATCGTCGCGGCGTGGATGAGCGCCGAGACCGGCGTCGGGCCCTCCATCGCGTCGGGCAGCCAGGTGTGCAGCGGGAACTGGGCGGACTTACCGACGACCCCGCCCAGCACGAGCAGCCCCAGTATCGAGAACCAGGTCTGGGCGCCCATACCGAAGTACGTCGTCGCCGGCTCCTCGGCCAGCACGGCCTCGGCGAGCGCCGGGAACGACTCCGCGCCGGCGAACTGGCCAGTGCCGAAGGTGACGAACACCGCGACCACGCCCACGAGGAAGAAGTAGTCCCCGAAGCGCGTGACCAGGAATGCCTTCTTGGCCGCGCTGGGCGGGCCGTCCTCGCGGAAGTGGAAGCCGATGAGCAGCCACGAGCAGAGGCCCACGAGTTCGAAGAACATGAACGCCATCAGGAGGTTGTCCGCGACGACGAACGCGAGCATACTGAAGGAGAACAGCGAGAGACCGGCGTAGTACCGCGGGAGCCCGGTCTCGCCCTCGTCGTTCATGTACCCCAGCGAGAAGATGAACACCAGGAACGCGACCAGCGAGACGATGAGCGCCATCATCGCCGAGAGCGGGTCGACGAGGACGCCGAAGGTGAACGAGAGGTCCGCGCCACCGACCCAGGTGTACAGGGTCGTGTCGTAGGTGGCGCCGCCGGCGACGGCGAGCGCCACCCACGCCGACAGCGCTAGCGAGCCACCCATCGCCACGATGCCGGGGAGCGCGCCCCCCTTCGGCAGGGCGTCCGGCGCGAAGTGCGCGGCCAGCAGTGCGATGACGAACGATGCCAGCGGGAACAGGGGAATCGCGTATGCGTACTCGACTACCATCTTACCACTCCATCGTCGTCGCCTTGGTCACGTCCACGTCCTCGAAGTTGCGGTACAGCACGAGGACGATGCCGATGCCGACGGCGACCTCCGCGGCGGCCAGCGCCATGGTGAACAGCGAGAACAGCTGGCCGGTGAGGTTGCCGTGGTGCCAGGAGAACGCGACGAGGTTGATGTTCGCCGCGTTCAGCATCAACTCGACCGACATCAGGAACAGCAGGGCGTTCCGACGGGTGAGGACGCCGAAGACGCCGATGCAGAACACCGCCGCCGACAGCAGGAGGTAGTACTCCATCGGGACCGCCATCTACTCCTCACCTCCTTCGACCGAGAGCGGGTCGCCACCCTCGCGGCGCGCCAGCATGACGGCGCCGACGAGCGCGGCGACCAGCACCACGTCGATTATCTCGAAGGCAGCGAGGAAGCCCTCGCCACCGACCGACGCGTAACTCGGGAAGTCGAAGAGGAGATAGCCGATGCTCGCTGTGATGGACACGTCCGCCGGGAAGCCGGCACCGCCGGAGAAGCCGGCGCCGACGAAGACGGCCGCCAGGACCGCGAACAGCGCCACCGCGGCCAGCCCCGCGGCCTTCGACCCGCGGTAGAGTTCGGGACTGGTGGTCATGCTCCTGCTCCCTCCTCGCGGGTCAACATCACCGCGAACGACAGCAGGATGAGCACGCCCCCGACGTACACGAGCACCTGCATCGCCGCGACGAACTCCGCCTGGAGCATCACGTAGTGGACAGCGACGCTCAGAAGCGCTGCCCCGAGGAGCAGCGCCGAGTGCCAGGCGTCGCGGGCCAGCACGACCCCGAGGCTGCCCGCCACTGTCACCAGCGCGAACAGCGCGAACGCGAGCGTTTCGTATACTGCCATTACGGCACCCTTCCGGGGATAACCCTTTCAACATTCCGCTTCCGCCCCACCTTTTCTAGCGGTCGCTCGCTGCGCTCGCTCCCTGGCAAAAGCTGGACAAAAAACCTGCGCACCTCCCCATGGTCGGCGCTTGCCCCGCTCGCACCCCGCGGTCGCTCGCGGGTGCCAACCCACCCCCACGCACAGCGACGGTACTCGGAGCGCGGTCACCAAGCTTGAACGTCTGAGCATTTCGGAGAGAGACCCGGATCAACCGGGCCCCGGTCCCGGCTCATTCGCCGAGCCGATACACCACCCGGCAGGCGTCGCCCCGGGAGAGTGGCGCCCCGGCGTCGATGTCCAGGACGGCCAGCGCGTCGTGGGGCGTTCCGGCGTCGACGCCGCGACAGTCCAGTGCGCTCGCCAGCAGGTCCGCGAACGCCTCGCCCGTCACCGTGGAGTCGTCCGCATCGGGCAGTTCACGGGCCCGGGCGCTCGCGTCTCCAAGGTCCCCTGCCAGCAGACGAGCGGCGTGGGCGGCCCATATCGGCGCGACCGCCTCCGAAAGTGGTACCTCCGGGCGGGCGTCGTAGGCGTCGAAAAAGCCCTTCGTCCCGAGGAACTGGACGGCGGACACCCAGGGTTCCTCGTCCCCGGCGTCGAACTCGTTGAAGAAGGAGAGTAACACCTCCCGCTCAACCAGCGCTCGCTGGACGCGCGACGCGTCGAGGTCGGCGGGCGCGGTTCCGGCCTCGACGGCCAGTGCCGCGGCGACGCCAGCGACCTCGCCGACTCGGCCCGCGTCGAGGTCGGGCACGAGCACGCTTCCGCCGATAGAGACGACTGTCTTCATTGAGTCGGGGTAGCCGCGAGCCACTCTTAAGAATTGTCAACCTTGTCGCGCACGCGAGGCCGAATGCTCAAGCCACATGCGGTCTACTCTTCAGATATGTACGTACTGGGTGTGGTCGGCCACTCCGACACGGGGAAGACGACTCTCGTCGAACGACTGGCCGAACGCCTGCAAGCGCGCGGCCGCGTGGCGACAATCAAGCACCTCCACGACTTCGACGTCGACACCGAGGGCAAAGACACCGCGCGCCACCGCGCGGCCGGCGCGGATCGGACCTACGGCCTCACCGACCGTGGCGAGTGGTTCGCGACCGGCGAAGATCGGTCACTCCGGGGAACGCTCGAAGACCTCGCGCCCGAGTTCGACTACACGCTCGTCGAGGGATACAGCGACGCAGCGATTCCACAGGTCGTCCTCGGCGGCCGCGAGCACGCAGGCGAGGCGATCGCGGACGCACCAGAAGCGGACGCAGTCGATGTCGACGCAGTCGTCGAGGCACTCCACGAGACTGACTCCTTCGAGACGCTCGACTCGCTCGTCCAGGAAATCAAACGCGACCCCGGAGCCCAGGAGGCAGGGGCAATCGCGACGTTCACGGGCCAGGTGCGAGCGAAAGACCACCCCGATGACGACCGGACCGAACACCTTGCGTTCGAGAAGTACGAGGGTGTCGCCGAGGAGCGAATGACGAATATCGAAGCAGAACTGGCCGCCAGAGACGGCGTGAAAGCCGTCCGGCTGCACCACCGTACCGGTGTCATCGAGGCCGGCGAGGACATCGTCTTCGTCGTCGTACTCGCGGGCCACCGCGGAGAAGCGTTCGAGACTGTGTCGGACGGGATCGACCGTCTCAAAGACGAAGTCCCGATTTTCAAGAAGGAAGTCACCGTCGAAGACGCGTTCTGGGTCCACGAACAGTGATCTTCGATCATCGAAATCACGGCTTCGATACGTGAGATAGCTGTTTGATTCTCGACTACCGGCTGCTAAATCAGCTTTCAACAGCGAATTGTCTGACACTCTACTAATCCAATATATTATAGAAAAGAAGGTATAGAGACAGTTTTAAAAAGTCTAAGGACATTTCAAGCAGTATTGAAAAATCACTTCGAAGCTCGACAGTCGCTAAAATCGGTCGAAGCAGTCCAAAGCTTCTCCCCTATATATGGCCCCTCGGCAGATAGGGGTGAGTGAGGTGACTCAGATGAGCGCGACGACACAGCCCTCCCCCGAACGTGCCGACGCTGAATCGACCGATTCCAAAGAGGAACGCCTTTGCTCGTACCTGCGAGAGAAGGCGACCAACGACGGCGGCGAACTCTACTTCAAGAGCAAGTTCATCGCCGACGAAGTCGGTCTCTCCCCCAAAGAGATCGGCGCACTGATGGTCAAACTCAAGGATTCAGCGACGGGCATCGAGGTCGAGAAGTGGTCGTACACGAGTGCGACCACCTGGCGAGTCGAAGCTGCATAGCGGCCCCCTCTGGCATGGTCTGAACGTTCGACGGTCGGGTCCCCGCCCGCGTCGACCCGGTGGCTTCGGGTGGTCCTGCGACGGCCACTCCGACTCGGTCACCCATCCCCCTGTTTCGCCCGTACCGTCGGGATTTTATGAACCACTGTCCAAACACGGATACGAATGTCTCCGACCGAGCCACCGGACGGCGCTCCAGCGCCGGAGGCTCTGGCACCACTCTACGACGTGACTGCCGTCCGCCGTGACGGCGACCGACTCCTCTACATCGGTCAGCCGCAGGTCCCACCTGTCGAGGTCGAACGCGAACTCGAACCGCTATTCGACGAACGGGGCTACGACGTTCAGCTGCAGGCGCGCTATCGCGACGGTGGCGTCCTCCCGGCCGCCGAACACGTCCTGGTCGCCCGCGAGCGCTCGATCGGGATCGACGGCATCCCATGGAAAAATATCGCGCTCGCGCTCGCGACGGTCCTGACGACGCTGTACGCCGGGACCGTCTGGTATCACATCGACGTGGGCGGGGATCCCCTGAACATGATCCACGCCTGGCCGTTCTCGCTGGCGATCCTGACGATCCTTGGCGTCCACGAGTTTGGCCACTACGCGATGAGCCGGATCCACCGCGTCGACGCCAGTCTCCCCTATTTCATTCCGATCCCGCCACCGTTCGGGACTGCCGGCGCGATTATCCGCATGCGTGGCCGGATCCCGAGCCGGAAAGCGCTGCTCGATATCGGGGCGGCAGGCCCGCTTGCCGGGATCGTCGCCACCGTCGTCGTTACTGTCATCGGGCTCTTTCTGGGACCGATCTCGGTGCCGCCGCCCTCCCCCGGTAGTGATGCCGCCCAGATCCAGTTCGCCGAGCCCCTCCTGCTCCGCGGGCTCGCCTTGCTGACCGGACAGCCGCTCTCCTATGCTGACCCGACCCAGCAACTCAATCCGGTCGTCTTCGCCGGCTGGCTCGGGATGCTCGTCACGTTCCTCAATCTGCTGCCCGTCGGTCAACTCGACGGCGGCCACGTCCTGCGCGCGCTGATCGGGCCACGCCAGGAGACCGTCGCCGCGCTGATTCCAGCCGCGCTGTTCGCGCTCGCTGGGATGCTGTTCCTCTGGGGCAACGTAACCGTCGAAATCGGGATCTGGATCGTCTGGGGCCTGTTCGCGACGGCGCTGGCCTACGCTGGCCCAGCCAATCCGATCCGGGATACACCCCTCGACCGAAAGCGTCAGGTCGTCGGTGTCCTCACCTTCCTGGTCGGTATCCTCTGTTTCATGCCGATCCCCTTCCGGATCATCACGTGAGTCGCTCAGCCCCCCTGATGGGTGTATCCGCGGTCCGGCATCGGCTCACCGTCCAGAGTCACGCCGCTCTCTACGACGGTGCCGATCCGCGTCAGCGGCGTTGGTGATGCCGCCCGGGCCGCCGGCAGTCGGTTCTCGGGGATCGTACAGACGAGTTCGAAGTCCTCTCCGAAGTACGCCCCCAGATCCAGTCGCTCACGGTCGTCTGTCGCAACCTCGGCGACGGAGTCATCGATCGGCAGCGGCGTCTCGACAGCCATCCCGTAGTCGCTGGCTTCCGCAAGCTGGTGTAGCGAGCGCGCCAGTCCGTCACTTGAGTCCATCATCGCGCTCGCGTGTGGTGCGAGCGCCCGACCCGCCAGAACCCGCGGCTCGAATCGAAAGAGTTCGTTCGCGCGGTCGATCGCACCCTGCTCGAACAGCCGCAGGGCCGCTCCACTGCGACCGAGCGTCCCGGTTACGCAGACCGCCTCTCCCGCCGTCGCGCCCGAACGCAGGACCGGCCCGTCAGTTCGGCCGACGGCCGTCGTCGCCACCGTGAACTCCTCGTGGTGGTCGAGATCCCCGCCAACGTATTCCGAATCGACCACCTCGCAAACGTCACAGGCCCCGTCGACGAAGGCAACCACTTCCCCTTCCTCGAACCGAGGTGCACCATAGACCGCGACCGCAGCGAGGGCCTCACCACCCATCGCTGCGACATCCGACAACGAGGCTCCGACTGCTCGCCAGCCCGCCGTGTAGCGAGTCGTCCCCGACGGGAAGTCGGTCGTCTCGTGGAGCATGTCCGTCGTCACCACGAGGTCCTCGATCACAGCCGCGTCGTCACCGGCGTTGGGCAGCCGGTCAGCGAGCAGCCCCAGCGCCGTCCGTTCGTCCATGCGCGCCGCTTAGCGTCCCAGTACAAAAAGACCCGTACCAGGCACTCGACCGGTGGCTTCAAGCCGCCGTCGCCCATGACAGCAGTCACATGGACGGCGACCGCTGGATCACTATCGCCCTGTTTGTCGTGGCACTACTCGTGCTCGGGCTGCTCGTCTGGCTGGCTGGCGTCGAAGAGACAATCGCCGCGCTCGAACGTGCCCAGCTATCCCTGGTCGCCGTCGTTCTCGCGCTCGCAATCTTCTGGCTGGCCTCCTGGGGAATGTCGCTGTACGTCGTTCTCGACGCGCTCGGCCATCCGATCTCGGCCGCGCAGTCGATTCTGGTCTTCTCGGCCGCGATGTTCGCCAACAACATCACGCCCTTCGGCCAGGCCGGCGGGGAACCACTCAGCGCCTTCCTCATCTCCGAGGCCGCCGACACCGAATACGAGAACGGGCTCGCTGCCATCGCCAGCGTCGACACGCTTCATTTCATGCCGTCGATCGGCATGGCCTTCACTGGCGTCGCAATCTTCGCACTGGACGCGACACAGCTAAGCCGAGACCTCTACCTGTCGGTCGCGATCCTCGGTGGGTTGCTCGGCCTGTTCGTCCTCGTCGGCGTGTTGGGGTACCGCTACCGCCAGCGGATCGAACACGCGATCGCTCTCGTCGTCACACCCATTCTCAGGCTCGTCGCACGCGTGGTCCCCGGCCGAGAATCGCCCGCTCCCGAGGACATCGAGCGACGGATCGACGGCTTCTTCGGCGCGATCGAACGCATCGCGACCGACCGCCAGGCGATCCTGAAGGCCACCGCGTTCTCCGCAGCCGGCTGGATCTCGCTCTCGGTCGCGCTGTGGATCGCCGTCTCCGCCGTCGGCGGCTCGGTCCCGCTGGCGGCCGCGCTCATCGCTGTCCCGATCGGCTCGATCGCCGGCGTCACGCCCCTTCCCGGCGGCTCGGGTGCGATCGAAACGGCCTTCGCCGCGATCCTCGTCTCGATCGGTGGCATCCTCCAGGGAACGGCCGTCGCCGCCGTGCTCGTCCACCGGATCGCGACCTACTGGCTCCCGACGATCGTCGGCGGGCTGGTCGCTGCCAGCCTCGGCGCGAGCCGTGCCACGACGGACTGATAGTGATTGCTGTACGTCTGTTCCGCATCGACCGCCCGGAGTCGGGCGGTCGGAACGGTGAATCGTTACAGGAACCACTATGACTGCGCGTCGATTCTCCGTCGTGACCGAGTTGAGACGACGCCCTTAAATGAGCGAGTGCAGTATGCCTCTCCAATGACGACACTGTACGACGTGCCCGCCGACGACCTCATCGAGGCCGTCGCGGACCGACTCGCCGACGACGGCGACGTCGAGGCACCCGACTGGATCGAGTTCACCACCACTGGCGTCGGTCGCGAGCTCCCGCCCGAGCAGGAGGACTTCTGGACCACCCGCACCGCCAGTCTCCTCCGAAAGATTGCCGTCGACGGCCCGGTCGGCGTCGGCGCACTCGCCACCGAGTACGGCTCCACGAAAGGCGGCTCGAACCGCTATCAGGTCCGGCCGCCGAGCCAGACCGACGGCTCCCGCAAGATCATCCGCACCGCGCTCCAGCAGCTCGAAGCTGCCGACTACCTCCAGACCGAAGGCAACGACGGCCGCGTCGTCACCGCCGACGGTCGCCAGCTGCTCGACGAGGTCGCCGACGAAGTGCTCGAAGACCTGGATCGACCCGAGCTCGAACGCTACGCCTGAAAGCCCTCGCGGTCGACTGGCGTCGACCACTCGCCCTTTTCATGTCCGCCGCGAGAACTCCGTTCTCGCTAAGGCCCGCATCGAGACGGCCGGCGATTGCCGGCCGCTCGGTAGGGTTACGCCGACGCTTTCTGTAGCCGCTCGCAATCTTGCGAGCGGCAGGCCTGCCCTTCCCCGGGGAGCGGCATAAACGCCGCTCCCGGCCACCGCGGAGCGGTAGGAAGCCAGCGGCCAGCGTTAATGCTGGCCGCCGGGGAGGAATGGGGTCCTCGCGAGTGAAGCGAGCGAGGGCTCGTCAGAGCTTGCTCTCTCGGCGGACATGAAAAGGGCGAGCGGGCGCAGCCAGGCGCTCGCGAGGGCTTTCAGTGGAAAGGCTTTCAGGGGCAGGTATCGTACTTCCGGCTACAATGAGCGGCGAGCCATCCGACGAAGAACTGGAGAAGCTTCGACAGAAGAAAATGGAACAGATGCGCGACCAGGCGGGAGGAGAGGGCCAGCAAGAGGCCCGCAAGGCACAGCAGGAACAGGCCGAGGCCCAGCGCAAGGCCGTCCTCCGTAAGCACCTCAGCGACGGCGCGCGCAAGCGACTGAACACCGTCAAGATGTCCAAGCCGGACGTCGCCGAGAAGGTCGAACAGCAGGTCGTCGCGCTGGCCCAGAGCGGCCGCCTCGGCGGCGAGCAGATCGACGAAGACCAGATGCGCGACCTGCTCAAAGAGCTCACGCCCGATTCGAAGAGCTTCAACATCCGCCACCGGTGATGGACGCGGCCGTCTGCTTCAGCGGCGGGAAAGACTCGACGCTGGCGGCGCTGTTACTCGATCCGTTCTACGACGTGACGCTCGTCTGTGCGACCGCCGGCGTGACCGACAGCGCCGAGCACGCCCGCAGGGCCGCCGAATCGGTCGGCTTCCCCTTCCAGGCAGTCGAACTCGACGAGCAGGTGGTCCACGACGCGACCGAACAGATCGTCGCCGACGGCTTCCCACGCCACGGCATTCAAGACCTCCACGAACACGCACTGGAAGTCGTCGCCGGCCTGGAGTACGACGCCGTCGCCGACGGCACCCGCCGGGACGACCGCGTCCCGACGATACCCAGAGCCTTTGCCCAGAGTCTCGAAGACCGCCACGGGATCGACTACCTCGCGCCGCTGTCAGGGTTCGGCCGGAGAGCCGTCGATCGACTCGTCGACAGTCATCTCGACGTCGAGACTGGCCCGAGCGAGCAGATTCCCAAGGGCGACTACGAGACAGAGATCCGGGCACTGATCGCCGACGAACACGGCGAAGACGTCGTCAGCGAGTGTTTCCCCGAGCACACCCAGACGCGAGTACGCGGACGGCGATGACGTTCTCGAAAAAATCAGAGTAGTACCTATAGTTTCGATGGTGGCAATACTATCAGGGTAGTACCTACCAACCGCTTCTCTGAAGACTGAGGTACGATGCGACCGAACATCAAACGGCAGTCAGGCCACGGACAGCACTTCCGAGCGGCGAACCCGGTACCGCAATCGTCGACGCAGACCACCAGATCCGCACCGCCAGGGGTGAAGATCATCGCCGGACTGGGGTTTATCGGCAGTCTCTTCGGGCTATTCGGTGGACTCGCACTACTTCAGTCCGGTGCTATCGGGGGACTGCTGGGCCTGGTCGTGGTCGGGATCAGCATCCTGCACGTGTTCGTCATGATCGGGCTCTTGTCGATGGAAGTGTGGGCACACGGGCTCGCGTTGCTCCTCTATGGGAGCGGGTTTCTGATCGACCTGGTGATGGCCAACTTCCTCGCGCTGGTGGTCGGGGGCGTGGTCATCCTCTACCTCTTTGCCATCAGCCACCGTTTCCATAGTACCAGCCGGCCAAGTGGAAAGGTGTAAGTCGGCGTAGCCGGAAACCTCGCGTAATGGCCAAGGACGTCAAACCCACCCGGAAGAACCTCATGGCGATCGAGGACCGGATCGAGCTCTCCGAGCGTGGGCACGACACCCTCGAGAAGAAACGCGACGGACTCATCATGGAGTTCATGGACATCCTGGACCAAGCCCAGGACGTCCGGTCGGATCTGGAGGACACCTACGAGCAGGCCCAGCATCGCATCAACATGGCCCGGGCGATGGACGGCGACGTCGCCGTGCGTGGCGCGGCCGCCGCGCTGAAGAACCACCCCGAGATCACCACCCAGTCGAAAAACATCATGGGCGTGGTCGTCCCGCAGATCGAGTCCACGAGCGTCCACAAGAACCTGGACCAGCGTGGCTACGGCGTGCTCGGGACCTCCGCGCGGATCGACGAGGCCGCCGACGCCTACGAGGAGCTGCTCGAACAGATCATCCTCGCGGCGGAGGTCGAGACGGCGATGAAGGAACTGCTCGAAGAGATCGAGACGACCAAGCGTCGCGTCAACGCTCTGGAGTTCACACTGCTGCCGGAGCTCCACACCAACAAGGAGTACATCGAGCAGAAACTCGAAGAGCAGGAACGCGAGGAGATCTTCCGCATGAAGAAGATCAAAGACAAGAAAGAGGAAGAAGAGCGCGCCGAGCGAGAAGCCGCCGAAGCCGAGCCGGTCACGGCCGACGATTGAGAATGTCGGCCGGCAGTGCAGCCGGACGACTGACTTTTTACGCGCTGCGGTCGCAGTCCTCGTATGGACTGCCCCGAGTGTAGTCACGCCGTACTTCGATTCGCAGTGCCGGACGATCTCACCGAGTATCTTCCTGGTGACGAGCCGGGTGTCGGAATCTGCACGCACTGTCTCGCGCTGTCTCCAGTGACGGACCCGCCCGCAGAGACGCCCGACTTCCAGCGGATCAGTGACGCACTCCCCTCCAATCCCGACGCAGCAGTGCCGATGGTGCTGGCGCTGGGGTTGCTAGATCGATTCGCCCTCTACCGCTCGGAGATCGGAGCGCTGTTCGAACACGTCGAGCGAGCGGGAGCCGACCCGATGCTCGTCGTCGATCGACTGGCCAGCGACGAGACTGTCGACAGCCACGTCGACCTGGCAGGTCGTCGCCGTCAGCTCGAACAGTTGCTCTAGCCTATCCACTTTGGCTAGTTCGTTTTATACTATCGTGACGAGCAAATAGATGCGGTGTCAGAACCGCTACGATCCCCCGAGCGCGAACGCGAATCTGCCCTGTTCAGCGACGTGCTGGCTGTCGGCCCGATTCCCGAATCCACACCCCTCGCGTGCCCGGTCCCGGCACGCGATCCTTACACGCCAGTCGAGTACCGCAGAATGCCCGCGACGCCACCGAACGCCGTCAGTAGCTGCTCGCCCTTCTCGAAGTCCGTCGAGATGAACACCGTCTCCGTGCCGCGCTGTTCGGCCAGTTCCATCAGGTGCTCGATCGCGTCCTCGCGTTCGGCCGATTCGGCCGAGACGGTCTCGCCGCAGGTCGAACAATCGTGGGCCTCGGTGTCTGCGTTCCGGTTTATCAGTTCGTAGTCGGTGTGGCCGTTGGGACACTCGTAAGTGACGGCATCCTTCCGCAAGTCTTCGCTGAGAAGGAGTTCTTCGACCGCACCCATGTTGAGGTTCTGGCGCGTCTGGTCGAACCCGTAGGTCGCCTTGTCGCCGTCGTGTAGTTGCTTGAAGAACTCCTCCATGACCTCCTTGTCCTGGAGGATCTCGTGTTCGGCCAGGACCTCGCTTGCGGCATCGACCAGATCGTACAGGCCGGACTCGTCGGTATAAGAGACGTCGAACTTCCCCAGCACCATGTCTTGCAGTTCGTGATGGAGATAGTCGCCGTCGAGGAACTCGTCTTTCGTGGGCGAGGGACCACCGACGAGGATTCCGTCGAGATCGTGGCGCTGCTCGACGAACAGATCGTTGGCCATCCCCGCGACCTCCTGATAGAAGTTGTCGATCGCTTCCAGTCGGAGCCGGGCGAATCGCTGGGCGGACTGACCCCCTTTGCGCTGTTTGCCCGGGACCAGCGAGGAGGCGGACTTGACGGGCTCGACCCGTTTACCTTTGAGCCAGCCGACGTTTGCCTCCCGGCGGTCCAGCACGATGAGCCCAAAGAGGCCCTTGTCCAGCAGCATGTCCTCGAGGGGCTCGGTCAGGAACTCCGCGTCGCAGTGATAGCGGAACGATTCGATGGGGTCGGGCGGGCTTTCGAGGACGCGCGTGATCATGTCCGTCTGGCCGCCGCCGGCGTCGACAGCGCCCGAAAAGAGGACGACCCCGTTATCTGGCGGATAGACGTCGAAGTACCGGAGTCGGTCCTTGATCGACTTCAGGGCGTCCTGAACGTTCGTGCGGGTCTCCTTGGACTTGATGTTCGACGCCTCGCTGTGCTCCTGGGTGACGTGGGCGACGACATCGCTGATCTGTTTGTCCTCGGGGATGTAGATGGTGACCAGTTGGGTTCCAGAGCCGCGGTAGTCCTGGAGTTCCTCGATCACCTTCTGGAACTCGTATTTTTGCCGATCAGATTGCTCGGCGTCCTGCTCACTCATTGAGACCTACTAGTCCGATGGACCGTAAGTATGCTACGACCGCGTGCGCCGGCCTGACGTACCTGCTGACTGACACTGGACGGACGGCTTTATATGGGTGCCAACTCTGTACCCAAACAGACCAAATGACGGGACACGTCTTCACGATCGCAGGTGGCAAAGGCGGTGTCGGGAAGACGACGACCGCCGTCAACGTCGGTGTCGCGATGCAAGACGCCGGATACGACGTGGTCATCGTCGACGCCGACCTCGGGATGGCCAACCTCGCGGCCATGCTCGAGATCGACTACGACACCAGTCTGCACGAGGTGCTGGCCGAACGCGCGGCGATCAGCGACACCCTCACGGAGGGCCCCGGTGGCGTGACGCTCGTACCGGGCGAACAGAGCCTGGAAGCGTTCGCGGACGCGGACCCAGCCAAGCTCCGGAAGGTGATCAAGACGCTCTCGAACGCCTACGACGTCGTCCTCATCGACACCGGAGCGGGGCTGAGCCACGAAGCGACAGTGCCGCTGGGGCTGGCAGACAGCGTCCTGCTGGTCACGACGCCCGACAGCGTCGCGATCGGTGACGCCGGCAAGACCGCCCAGCTGGCAAAGCGCGTCGACGGCGAGGTTATCGGTGCGATCCTCACCCGGGCAGAGGCACAGGAAGAGATCGACGAGGTCGAGCGAGAGGTCGCCCACCCGCTGCTCGCGGTCATCCCGGAAGATAGCGAGGCGACGACGAACGAGCCGCTCGTGTTGAACTTCCCTGACAGTCCCGCTGCGGAAGCCTACCGCCGGCTCGCGACCGCGCTCGAACGGATTCTCAACGGCGAGCCAGTCGACACGATCGTCGAGGAAGAAACCGAGTGGTTCCCCTCCGGGGACGAGGTCGACGAGAGTGAGGACGACGAAGACGACAGTGGCGGCGGCGTCCTCGGACTGTTCGGCGGGTAAGGTTCAGCGTGTCCCCGTTCGACGCCTCTTCTGCCTAGATCGCGTCTTCGAAGGTGACGCCCCACCGTTCGTCGTCGTAGCTGCGCTGGCGTTCGCTCTCGAAGCGGTGTTCGATCGTCTGCCGGAGCATCTCCTTTCCCTCGCGATCGATCCGGGCGAGTTCGTCCGCCTTCGCCACAGGCAGGGGCGGGCCGCGCTCGGCGGCGATTTCCCCGAGCACGTGGCGGGTGAGGTTTTCACGGACGGTCTCGTCTTTCGTGACGGCGTAGGGGGCTTCGATCCGGTAGGTCAGATCGAGCCGCGGGTCGTAGACGACGAAAAACGTCACTTCGTAGGCCTCGGGATCGAGTTCGAACGCCAGCTCCAGGCCGTCGCCCTGCGGCGAGAGCACCCGATCGGTGCCCAATCGCGAGCGAAACCAGTTCGTGCAGGTCAGTGTGTCGGTGATGCGCTCGCCGTCGTCGTCGCGTCGTTCGAGGATCTGCCCGAAGAAGGCCGAATCGTTGGCCCAGGGAGCGTTGGTCTTCGAGCGCGCGACGCGAGTGATAGCGTTGCTCGCGCTGTTTTTGACGAATCCCACCAGGGGAACGTCCTTGGCGACGAAGCGCTCGACGAGGTCCACGTAGTTCTGGATGACACTCCGAGGGCGCTCGTGATCGTGCAGCAAGTCCGCCAGTTCCGGGTGGCGGTCGGCCCACTTCAGCAGGCCCGTGGGATAGATCGGTCCGTCGAGAATCAGGAGGTCATCGACGAGGTCGGCCTGCAGTTTGGCGTGGTGGCTCTCGGCGAGGTAGAGCGCGAGCGCGTGCACGACAGTCTGTGCGTAGCGATCGACTCGCGGGACCTGGATGATGCGCTGTTTCGTGTAGCCTTCGTCGTAGCCCTGCCAGTCGTCCTCGTCGACGTCGATAGTCGCGTCGTTGGTGTGGGCACTGACGACGACCGTCCGGCCGCGGTGGAGATCCAGATCGGAGGGGACCGAACTCATCGCAGCCTGGGCGACGTCCAGCACGAGGCCGTTCTTGAAGGTCGTCGGGTTGATCGTCCCCGAGTCCAGCCCGTGCTGTGTCTCGAATGCAGACTCGGTGAGTGCGGCGTCCTCGACGTCGATCACGCGGCGGCGCTGCTCGTCGAGGGGTTCGAGGACGGCTCTGCCGTCGACGACGAGCGGGTCGAGGAACTCCTGCCAGACCGTTTCGGCGAGGTCCTGGTGGTCGGTGTCGCTGACGCCGTCGCTGAGGCGGCCGGCGAGTCTCGCGATCCCGTCGACGTGCACCGGGTCGAGTGTCATGCGGTGCTACTGGTGTTCCCGGGACTCGACGTGTTCGTTGAGGATGCGCACGACGGCCTCGGCGACCTCCTCGAAGTCCTGCATGGTCACGTCGTCCGTGGTAAGAAGGACGCCGACGCGCTCGGTCCCCACGCGGAGAAGGTAGCCGTTCTCGAAGGCACGAATCGTGAAACGGTAGGGCCCGAGTTCCGTCTCGGAGGTCTGATAGGCGTTGTTCGTGTCGCGAAAGCCCCGCCACTCGTGGCCGACGAAGGTGTCGAGGTCGGCGTCGCGTTCCAGATCGTCCCGGAGATAGAGCTGTTCGAAGTTCGAGCGATTGAAGTAGATCACCGAGCGCAGGCTGTCGCCGATGCCCGTCCGAGAGATCGCGACGAGTTCCTCGGCGAGCGTATCAGACAGGATGTTCGCCATGTCCGACTCGAAGAGGGCCACCTACAAATATCTCCCCGTGGCCGCCCAGCACCTGCCAGTGCCTCCAAGATATGAAAACCTAATACGCCTCCGAGTACATTTTTTAGATATGGACATCGGACTCGTGATTCTGGACGGCTGGGGACTCAACGACGACGAAACCGTACGCGACGCCGTCCGCGCGGCGGACACACCGAACTTCGACACGTACTGGAACGCTGGTGCGCACAACCGCCTCGACGTCTCGGGCCGGCGGGTCGGTCTCCCCGAGGGCCAGTTCGGCAACAGCGAGGTGGGCCACCTCAACATCGGGGCGGGCCGCGTGGTCAAACAGGATACGACGCGGATCACCGACGACATCGAAGACGGCACCTTCTTCGAGAACGACGAACTCGTCGCCGCGATGGACTACGCCGACGAGCACGACGGCCAGGTCCACCTGATGGGGCTCGTCTCCGACGGCGGCGTCCACTCCCGACAGACTCACCTCCACGCGCTGATCGAGATGGCCGCCGACCGCGGCGTCGAGGCCGTCACCCACGCCTTCATGGACGGCCGTGACACCTCCCCGAAAGGCGGGGCGGGCTACCTCGGCGAGTTGCAGGACGTGATCGACGAGCAGGGGACTGGCGACGTGGCAACCGTCACGGGTCGGTACTACGCGATGGACCGTGACCAGAACTGGGAGCGCACCAAGCGTGCCTACGACGCGATCGTCTCCCGGGAGGGTGACCACCACGCCGAGACGGCCGTCGAAGCAGCCAACGAGTCCTACGAGCGCGAGACGACCGACGAATTCATCGAGCCGACGACGATCGAAGGCGGGGAGACGCTGGACGACGGCGACGCGGTGATCTTCTTCAACTTCCGCTCGGACCGCGCCCGGCAGCTGACACGGATGCTCAACAACGTCCGATCCGACGATTGGGAGTACGAGCTGTCGCCGCCGGAGACCCACTACGTCTGCATGACCCAGTACGACAAGACCTTCGACCTCCCGGTGGCCTACCCGCCGAACCAGCCCGAGAACACGCTGGGTGAGGTCGTCTCGGCGGCCGGACTGACCCAGCTCCGCCTCGCCGAATCCGAGAAGTACCCCCACGTCACGTACTTCCTGAACGGCGGCCGCGAGGTCGAGTTCGAGGGCGAACACCGCGAGATCGTCGAGAGCCCGGACGTGCCGACCTACGACCTCCAGCCCGAGATGTCCGCCGAAGAGGTCACCGACACCGCCATCGAGTACATCGAGACGGAGGATCCGAACGTGCTCGTGCTCAACTACGCGAACCCAGACATGGTGGGCCACACCGGCGACTTCGACGCTGCGGTCGCCGCCGTCGAAGCCGTCGACGCCGAACTCGGCAAGCTCGCGGAGGCGATCATGGCCGCCGGCGGCCACCTCCTGATCACGGCCGACCACGGCAACGCCGACGACATGGGCACCGAAGACGACCCCTACACGGCCCACACGCTCAACCCGGTCCCGATCATCTACCTCGACGACGCGGGCACCGACGGCGGGCGCACAGTCAGGAGTGGCGGGACGTTGGCGGACATCGCGCCGACGATGCTCGAACTCCTGAGGATCGACAAACCGAGCGAGATGACCGGCGAGAGTCTGCTAGAGTGAGCCCGCGATTTAAGTTCGAGACGGGCGATTGTTCTGGTATGGGAATCATCCGGGACAGTCAGCACAGCGACGGAGTGCCGACGATCGAGGGGACGGGAATCAGAGTGAAGGATGTCGCTGAAGCGTACGAACATAGCGGCTACGATCCGGACGAGATTACGCAGTTGTATCCCGATCTGACGCTCTCCGACGTCCACCGGGCGCTAGCGTACTACTACGATCATATCGGCGACTTCCGGACACCGTCTTCAGAGTCAGCGTCGGCATGACGCGGCCACTGTACTGCGACGAGAGTATCTGGATTCCAGTCGCGGAGGGACTGCGTCGCCGTGGCTGGACGGTTCGTACAGCGAGGGAGGAGGGAACACTCGGGAACCCGGACCGAGAGCGGCTCCAGTATGCTGTCGAGAACGGCTGGGTTCTCGCCACGTTCGACGACGACTTCCTCTCGCTCGTCGAGAGCGAGGGGATAGAGCACCAGGGACTGATCTACATCCAGCAGGCAGGCCGCCAGATCGGCGACGTCGTGAAAGCGATCGACGGCCACCTCCAAGCGCGCGATGAAGACGATACGTCGATCTCGTACCTGTGACATCGCGCCGACGATGCTCGAACTCCTGGGGATCGACAAACCGAGCGAGATGACCGGCGAGAGTCTGCTAGAATAGCGGTTCACGGGAACCGATCGCACCGGCGATACCGCCGATGATGACGGGATAGGCGATACCCATGAGCAACAGCGCCGGGAGTAGTTCTGGCTGGATCGACAGCGAGCCACCGCCGTAGTTGTTCGTCACGTCTACGGAGAAGACCGACAGCGCACCGAGCAGAGTCGCGGCCGCGTATCCGCCGGCCAGTGGGACGCCGACTGCGGCCCCGTCTTGCCACCGTTCGGGGGTCGGCCGCGCCCGGCGTACGACAGCCAGCCCGGCGAGATAAAGGACGACCATCGGGACGAGATAATAGAGGAAGTCGGGGACGGTCGTCGACGTGGAACTGTAGGCCTCGACGAGGTAGTTGGACGTCTGGCTCGTCATCCCTCTCGTGCTCGAGGTCGTCTCAGCGATCTCGACCTGGTGGGCGTTGTAGAGAAACCAGCCCGCGAACTCTGTCACGCCGTAGTAGGCACTCTCACCCCGATCGGGGAACTCGACGATCAAGAGTACGAAAAACAGGGCGAAATTGAGGGCGTACGCCGCGACGCCGGCCAGCACTGCCGGAACGACTGGCACACGTTCGAGAGAGGTACGCGCCGCCGCGAGCGACTGCTGTGCCTGCCGATTCCTCTGGGTCCAGGCTGCTCGTCGCCCGGAAGTACCCGGCCGAGTCTCAGGTGTGCCGGATTGAGGATCGCGTGTCCCGGACTGCTGGGTCGGTTGCCCGCCCTGAGGCTGTTCGGTCGCCTGCTTGGAGGTGTCTCCAGCGGACCCCGACGCCGGCGCACCGACCGTCGGTTGCTGGGTAGCCGGCTCCGACGGCTGTTGGCTTGACTCGTGCTGTGTCTGCCCAGTTTCCCCCTGGCGGCCGGCCGTCGTCGACGACTCCGGGTGCGGTGGCAGGACCCGCTCACGGAGTTTCTCGATCTTGAGTCCGCACTCGGGACAGGCCGAGGGCTGTCCGTCGAGTTCGACCTCACAGCGCGGACAGTTCCAGTCCCGAACCACGTCCCTGAGCGTCCCGACCGGGAGGCCACAGGATCGACAGTAGTTCACGTCGTGCCCGATGTCGGTCTCACATCGAGGACACTCCATCGTCTATAATATACAGGAGCTGTCACTTAGGTCTGCTGCCGTCAGTCGGCGTCGAGCGGTCCGCGATGGGACGCGATCGACCCGACATCGACGGCCCCCCCGATCCAGACGCCAAATGTCAGTAGCGCGAATCCGCCGCCGGCGACCGCCAGCGCGTCGAAGGGGCCCACGAGGTCGGTGACCTGCCCGAGGCCGATCGCCAGCGGTGCGCCGGCCGCCGAGACGGCCATCGAGACGCCGCTGAGCGTGGTCGCCCGGCCGGTCGTCCCGATGCAGTCGTTGACGTGCTGTTTCAGGAGCGGGTCGAGCGCCCCGCGAACGCCCCGGAGCGCGAACAGCGCCGGCATCGCGACCAGCGGGAGGGCCAGACTGGCTATCGAGAGTGTCGCCATCCCCGCGACACCGATCGCGAGCCAGCCCCACAGGCCGACGTTCGTTCGGATCCAGTCGGCTCTCGCGCTCGCGAGTGCCGCGACGCCGGTGAAGCTGGCGTACAACAGTCCCAGATGGGGGACCGCGAGCCAGCGCAGACTGATCGGCTGGGTGAGTCGCGACATCGCGCCCAGTAGGCCGAGCGTGAGCGCGGCCCCCGCGACGATCCAGCGGAGCGAGGGGGCAGCGAGTTGCCCGAGGACCGAGCGCATCTCGCCGACGGTGAGTCGGTCGTCGGCGTCGACGGCGATCGTCGGCAACGCGAGTAGTGCCACGAGGCCGATAGAGCGGACCGCAGCCGTCGCGAAGAACGGATAGGCGAGTCCGTAGGCCGCGATCGCACCGCCGACGATCGCCCCGACGGCGCTGGCGCTCAACTGCAATGCTCGGCCCCGGCCCTGGACGCGGACGAACTGATCGCTGTCGAGCCGCCGGTCGAGCAGTTCGTACAGCCAGGCGTCGCGACTCCCGGACTTCAGCGTCGCCCCGAGCGCCCACAGGAGGTAGATCCCCGCCAACGGGAGGAAGGCGGTCGTCAGACCCATCGTGAGCACGCCCACGATGGTCAGAGCATGGCCGACGACGAGGCTGTTTCGCCAGCCGATCCGGTCGCCGACGAAGCCGGTGGGGAGTTCGCCGGCGACGATCCCGATCCACCAGATCGCGTCCAGCGTCATGATCTGGCTGTAGCTCAATCCCCCTGATCGGAGGTAGACGACCCAGATGGGTGCCCACATGCCGACCGTGCCCGCAGTCATGTAGAGGTAGTAACCGCCGATCGGCCCCGGCGAGAGGCGACGACGAAGGGCGGCGAGTGACTGCTGGACATCAGTCATTCGAGACAGTCGATGCTACGTCTCGTACCGGGAAAAGTGATTTCTGAAGCGTGTTTTGGTAGTTGAAGTGGTAGGTTGGTACCTTACCAGCGGTGATGAACGAAGTCGTGGACGTGCGCCTCGTAGATATCCCGGACCGCGCCGTGCGTCTCGTGAGAGAGAGGAGCGAGTTCGGCCGCCGCGATATTCTCGCGGACGTGCTCGGGCGAGGTCGAACCCGGGATCACAGTGGTGACGGCGTCGAAGTCCAGAACCCAGCGCAGCGTGAACTGGGCCATCGTCGCCTCGTCGGGGACGAGCCGGCGCATGTCTTCGACGGCGTCCAGGCCGGATTCGAACGGTACCCCGGCGAAGGTTTCGCCACCTTTGCGGCCGACACCGGCGTCGACGCCCTCCTCGGCGGCGATCCGGCGATGATCGTCTTCAGCGAGATTCTCGACGTCGTGGATGGCATCCGCGAGTAGCCCCGACGCCAGCGGGACGCGGACGATAACCCCGACATCTTCGTGTTTCGCGCGTTCGAAGAAGCGTTCGGCCGGGCGCTGGCGGAGCGGGTTGAAGATGATCTGGACGGACTCGACGACGTCGTACTCGATGGCCTTGGTGGCTTCCTCGACCTTCTCGACGCTGACGCCCGCGTGGGCGATCTCGCCTTCGTCTTTCAGGTCTTCGAGCACCTCGAAGGTCTCGGGTTCGTAGAACGCCGCCGTTTCGGGACAGTGTAGCTGGAGCAGATCGAGCGTGTCGACACCCAGGCGGGCTTTCGAGCCCGCGACGGACTCGCGCAGGCCGGCTTCGGAGTGGCGGCCGTCCTCGTCAGGCCGGGCTTTCGTCGCGACGAAGATCCGATCCGCGTCCTCGCGATCCTCGAGGGTCTCGCCGATGAGTCGCTCGGCACGGCCCTCGCCGTACACCTCGGCTGTGTCGACGAAGTTCGAGCCCGAATCGAGCGCGGTGTTGATCGATTCGGTGACATCCTCGTCAGCGACGTCGCCCCAGACCGGGCCGACGTTCCAGGTCCCGAGGCCGATCTCTGTCAAGTCCATGCCGGTCGAGCCGAGTGTGCGCCGTTGCATACTCGGACCGAAGGCCAGTGTCGTGAAAAAGGGTCATGCTACGTCCTCCCGCAACCACTTTTTACTGCGTCGGGTGACCCCACTGCGTTCGGTCACCACTCTCTGCTCACGGGCGCGGAGCGCCCGTTCGCACGGCTAGAGAGGGAGCAAAGCTCCCTCTGACCATGCGAGCGGGCGAACCCGCGAGCAGACAGAGGGACGCCGCGGCGTCCCTCTCGGCGTGCAAAAACCTGGGGAAAAGCACCTCCGCGCTCACTTCGTTCACGCGGAGTGAAACGGCTCCCTTCGGTCGCCGTATGCTACGACTCCGCCGCCTCCCGAATCAGTCCAGCCAGATTGTCCCAGAACCCCTCTTCGTACTTCGTCGCCGAATCGATCGTCGGCCGAGCGTTCGTCTCGTTGACGACGGCCCGATCGTCGGTCACCAGCAGGTCCACGCCGAGGTAGTCGACGTCTAAGACCTCGGCCGCGCGCTCGGCGAGATCGCGGAGTTCGGCGTCGAGGTCGACACCCGTCGCCTCGGCACCGCGGTGGACGTTGTGCTTCCACTGGCCGCGCTCGCGATCCTCGGCGGGCAATCGTCGTTCGACCGCGCCGGCGTACTCGCCGTCGACGAGCATGACCCTGTAATCGCGGGCGTCCGGAAGGTACTCCTGCAGGAGATACGACCGATCCCCAGTCGCCTTGTAATCGTGCACGAGGTCGAGATAATCTGTGACGCCGAGCAGCGAATCCAGATCCATGACTTTCGCCACGCCAGTCCCACGTGTCGTCGAGTTGGGTTTGATCACGACTGGCGAGTCGAACTGCCGGGCAGCGGCCGCGACGGCCTCGTCACTCACGGGATTGGAGACGAACGTGGTCGCGGGGACGGGAATCCCCGCCTGGGAGAGACGCGTGAGCACGTCGGCCTTGTTGCGCGACCGGAGGATCGCTTCGCGGCCGTTGACCCACGGCACGTCGAGGAAGGCGTCGATCACGCCGCCCTCCATGAGCCGCGAGGGGTAGACGAAGCCGACGTCAGCGTCGGGAAGGTCGGGCTCCGAGAGCGAGAGGGTACGTTCCTCGGGCTGGACGGCGACGACCTCGATTCCGCGGTCGGCCAGCGGGTCACGCATGCGCTCGAAGGTCTCGGCCTGGGTCGTGACCGCGAGCCGGAGCATACCCTCGCGTTATCGCCGCCGGGAGAAAAGCTACCCGTTCATACGGTCGGTTGTAACGATTTACCAGTATGATCGCACGGCTCGTGCGGTCAATCAGGAACAGACTTACAACCGACCGTATCACCCACCGCTCACGGGCGGAAAGAGAGCGAGTTCGGCGTCTGCGTCGAGTACCGTCTCGTACCCCGCGGCAGTTTCGAAGGGATCAGCGCCGTCGACGAGCAGCCGGATGTGTTCGGCCAGTTCGCCGTCTTCGCGCACTTCGGCTTCGAGTTCGGGGTAGCGCTCGAACAGCGCGTCGAGGGCCTCGGCCACGGTCGCGCCCGAATCGAGATCGAGATCGACCTCCTTCTGGTCGGTGACCTCGGCCAGATTGGCGAACAGCTTCCAGTGCATAGCTGGATGACGGCGACGCGACACAAAGAGCGTTCCGCTACGCCGGCGTCGTCGCTGCGGCTTCGACTTTCCGGAGAGCCTCCGGCGTCGCGAGCACGTAGATCGACTCCTCGGCGTCGAGAACGCGTTCGCGGTCGGGGATCGTCTCGACGCGCTCGTCGGCGACCACGCTAGAGACAGCGATCACGGTCACGTCGAGCGAGCCGACAGGTGCTCCATCGAGGGCGCTTCCAGCATCGATCTCGACGACGCCCAGCGTCTCCGTGGCCGCCCGGAGCAACGAGGCGAACTCCCGATCCGGCCTGGAGTCGACCGACAGCGTCACGAGTCGGTAGCGCTCGCTGGAATCGAGTTTCGGTGTGTCGGCCGCGTCGATCGCGACCGTGACGATCTCGCCGGCGGTTCCCCGAACCTCGGCGTTGCAGATCCGTTCGCTGCCGTCACCGCGCCAGATCTGAACGATGTCACCCGCGCCGGCCGCGTAGGCCGGGTCGGCCCGGATCGCCATCGCCGCACTCTCTGGTGGGAGTGTGGGTCCGATCCCGGCTGCCCGGCGGCCCAGCGCGAGGTAGGTGACGGTCCCCTCGTCGTCGAGTTCGACGTCGACGTGGCCGACACCGTAGTCGGCCTTCAGGCGGGCGGTCAGGCGCTCGCGGAGCTCGGCGACGGTGAGTCGCCGCGGGAAGATGAACGACTCGCCGGCGATCTTCGTTTTGGTCTCCTCGGAGACGGGATCGTAGCCGACGATGTCGTCGATCTCCGAGGGCATCTCGACGGTGAGCACCCGCCCGACCGCCTTGACGACGCGCCCGACCTCGCCGGAGATTGTCGGGACGCCAGTCGTCGCGAAGACGTCGGCTGCGAGTCGGTCGCCGACCCGCTGGCCGGCCGCGCTGGCGAACGCGCCCGCGACGATGACGCCGATGTGATAGAGGACTGCCCCGACGTCGACGGCCGCCTGCTCGTCGATCACTGTGCCGAGGGCGACCCGCGTGTTGAGATCGATCGCGATCACGCTCAGCCCGACGAGGACGACCAACCCCAGGGGGGCTCGCTGGTCGGCGTACCAGCGATAGACGAACGCGCAGATTCCGGCCACGATACCTGCACCGATCGCCAAACCGCCGGCCCGAGCGACCGTCCGAAGTACGTCACTCGTCAGATCGATCGCCTGAAGGACGATCACGCGACCACCTCCCCAAACCGGTCCAGTGCGGCACTCGTCCCGACGACGAACAGCTCGTCACCGGCCGACAGCGTCGTGGTCCCCGGTGGGGCGAACTGCCAGCCGCTCGCCGTCCGGGCCGCAAGGATAGCGACCTCGTAAGTCTCTCTGGGCTTGGCGACGCCGATAGAGACGCCGTCGAGGGCGCCGCCAGCCCGAACCGTCAGCCGCCGAAACCGCTTGCCGGAGCGGCGCAGCAACGAGAGCACCTCGTACTCGTGGCGTGTCCCCTGGGACTCGACGACCAGTTTCGCGCTATCGGCGCGGAGCAACGGAGTCACGTCCGCTCGCGAGACAGCGATGGTCGCCTGCCCCTCGCCGCCGCTGGTCGTCGGTGCGCGGGACGCCGGCGGGACCGCCTCGGACTCGCCGGCGCCGCCCTTTGACTCGGTCGGCGACTCGGGCTTCTTTTCGGCACTGGCTTTCGGCTCGGCGCTGGCTGTCGAAGAGCGTGCGCTGACGATCGGCCCCCGGACCTGCGCGCTATCGGTGACCGCCGTGACGACGTCACCGCGGGCGAGCCCGGTCGGAACGAGGCCGTCGAGCGAAACCGCGCGTCGACCCGACTCGACGCGGCGGGACAGACCCGAGAAGGGGGGTGCGGCCGCGACGGTCGCCCGGCCCCGCTCGTCGATCGAGACCGTCACGTCACCGAGGTCGAACTCGGTACGGAGGCGTTCAGCCAGTCGCGATTCGAGTTCCGAGACCTGCAGATCGGCGGGAAAGCGCCAGTCGGTATCGCGGATCTTCGCCCGGAGATCCTCGGGCAGCGGCGGGTAGCCTTCGATATCCTCGATCTCGCCGACGACGTGGATCCGGATCTCGTTGCGCCCGGCGACCACATCGACCAGATCCGTCGAAAGCGTCTGCTCGCCGAGTTTGCGCAACGAGATTCGTCGCGGGACTGACGCACCGAGCTGGTCGCCCTTGGCGTGGGC
>ENA-ORDC01000554-ORDC01000554.1-marine-metagenome-genome-assembly--contig:-NODE-554-length-35607-cov-17.618548_pt1 | contig 35607 bp, 38 predicted proteins | sample MGYA00237783_ERZ508515 | MGnify/ENA primary metagenome ERZ508515 (study PRJEB26186, sample SAMN06268792) | marine metagenome | isolation source: Eden Landing Ponds, San Francisco, CA, USA | place... | reverse complement strand
CCCTCGTTCCGGAGCCCCACGAGCTGGTGGGCGATGTACGCGTCGCGCTCGTCGATGAGCGCCTCGGCGCCGCCGGGGGAGAACTCCCGGAACTCCTCCATCATCGCCGTCACCACGTCGGTGTCGGTGAGGTCGTGCGGGTCGAACCCCTCGAGGTCGTCGGCGTCGCCGGCGGGCACGAGGCCGAGCACGTCGATGGCGACGGCCACGACCGCGCCGACGAACAGCCCCGCGACGAGCCCCAGCCCGAGGCTCCCGGCCGCGCGAACGAGCGTGCCCGAGAGGAGCCCGGCGACCGCGTCGACGCCGGCCCCGCTGACCGTCACCGCGGCGGCGACCGCGACCGCGACGACCGCGCCGACGCCGAGCGTGGTCGCGCCCCCAGACCCGTCCGCGTCGGCGCCGCCCAACGACAGCGACGCGGCGCGGTAGCCGAGATAGCCCGCGACGGCGCCGACGAGCGCGCCGACGCCGACCCGCGTGAGCACGGCGTCCGTGATCCCGACGGCGCCGCCGAACAGCCCGATCGCGGGGCCGAGCAGAACGCCCACGAACAGGCCGAACGTGATCCCCGCGACGCGGGGGTCGGTGACGCCGAACGCGAGCGCGCCGACCATGCGCAACTTCTCGATCAGCGAGAGGCGCGCCCAGAAGCGCTGGATCGTCGTCTGGATGTCGCGGTCGACGAGCGCGACCGAGATCCCGAGGTCCTCGGCGGTGTCGACGGCGGCGAGCAGTTCCGCGCCGGGGTCGATGTCGAACCGGTCGCCCATCCGCGTCTGGACGTACGAGAGCATCCAGTACGCGAGGAACTGAAAGACGGTGTTGCCTCGAAGCAGGTCGCCGGGGTCGAGGTCGTCGGGCGTCTCTCCCTTCATCTGGCGGTAGCGCCCCTCGTCGAGTTCGACCGCGACGACGTCGGGACGCTCCTCGGCGACCGTCTCCTCGACCTCGCGAACGGACGCCTCCGAGACGTGGGCCGTGCCGACGACGCGGACGCTCCCCTCGCCGCGTTCGTTGGAGGGTTGCGGTCCCGCGGCGGGGGACGGGCCGTGGGCGGCCGACGGGGCGGACGCAGGGGGATCACCCGCGTCGGCCGTGCGGTCGCCGACCGCGTCAGAGGCGGGGGAATCCGCAGCGTCGGGATCGCGGCTCACGGCCGCCACCCCGCGCGCGATCCGGTTCCGGTGGTCATTGGCCGCGTCTTTCCGTCCGGCCGGTATACGCCTGTCGGAGTCCCATGTCCCTCGTCGCGAACGGGTTCCGGATCGACGTTTGCTCGGTTCGGGACGCCGCGGTAGGTATTCATGCCCGGCCCGCGTTGTGTGCGTATGGACCACGAGGCCGAGGTCGCCGGCATCGGCGTGGGGGCGGGGCCGGACGGTGAGGAGGTTCCGGCGGTCGTGCTCCGCACTCGCGGGGAGTACCTCCCGATCTTCGTGACGCCGGATCAGGCGCGATCTATCCGCGGCGCACTCACGGGCGAACCGTTCGACCGGCCGCTCACCCACGACCTGCTCGTGGAGATGGTGACGGAGTTCGGCGGCGCGGTCGACTCCGTCCGGATCGACGACATCGTGGACGGCACCTTTTACGGCAAGCTCACCGCCGAACGCTACGTCGACGGCGAACCTGAGCGGTTCGTCTTCGACGCCCGTCCCAGCGACGCGATCGCCATCGCCACACGCCTGGAGTGTCCGATCCGCGTGAGCGACGAGGTTGTCGACGCCGCCGGGCAGCCGCTGGAAGCGTTCGACGTGGACGGCGACGACCGGCGACCCCGCGGGTCCGGTCCCCGTGGCCAGGGGAGCGGCCGCTCGGAGTCGGACACCGACGACGAGTTCCGCTCCCGCTGAGCGTCGCTCACTCAGGCTTCGGGCTCCGTTTCCGTCCCTCCACCCTCCCCGTCCGCTATCCCGGCCGCCCGAACGCGTAGCGCCGCCGCGATCTCGTCGTCGGAGATACCGTTCGCACGGGCGGAGTCGACCAACTCGTCGAGGGCGTCGTCGAGGAGTTCCCGCGACGCGATCTCGCGGTTCGTTATCACGTGTCATTGTTCGGTCGTCCCTCGCATAACGGTTCGGGGGCGACCGCCCGTCCCGCTCCTCGGGACCACCGGGAGCGACACCGCAGGAGTTGAGACCCACGCCACCGGAGAACTCCGTATGACTGACGACGACGCTGTCGACGGAGCAGCCGACGGGGACGCACGCGGCGACGAGGAGGGCACGCTCGCCGTCTCGTACACGGAGATGACCGAGCTGTTGCTCCCCAACGACACGAACAACCTCGGGCGGGCGCTCGGGGGCGCGGTGCTTCACTGGATGGACATCTGCGGCGCCATCGCGGCGATGCGCTTCTCGCGGCGCCAGTGCGTGACGGCGTCGCTGGACCACGTCGACTTCATCGCGCCCATCGATCTGGGCGAGGTCGCGGTGCTGGAGGCGTACGTGTTCAACACCGGCCGCACCAGCGTCGACGTGAAGGTCGACGTGCGCGCGGAGAACCCCCGGACGGGCGAGGAGCGTCGGACGACCACGTCGTTTCTCACCTTCGTCGCGCTCGACGAGGAGGGGTCCCCGACGCCCGTCCCGGACCTCGAGTGTCCGACGCCCGAGGAGGCGGCGCTGCGCGAGGGGGCGACCGAGGAGCGACGGGCACAGTTGGCCGACGTGAGCGAACGGCTCGGGTGAAGTACACGTGAGCGACCTGTTCGGATGAGCTACACACCGCACGTGCCGTGCCCGACGGTAGCACACGCCGAATCCGGCAGTTTTCCGAACTGATAGTCGCGGGGTGACCCGTAAATACTCCTCGCGGAAACAGGCGATATGAGCCGCATTCCAGACGCCCTCAGACGGACGTACCTCCGGAAGTTCACGGTGCTCACGCTGGCGACGTTGCTGGTCGTCACGGGCGCCGGCGTCGTTCTCCAGGGACAGGTCGCCGCACAGTTGACCGACCGGACTCACGGCGATCTGACCGCGAGCGCCGAGACGACCGCCAGCGAGGTGTCTATCTGGATCGACAACAACGAGCGGACCGTCCGACTCGTCTCCCAGCAATTGAAGGCCGACGCGGGCGACGCCGACGCGGTCAAGACGACGATCGAACTCGAACACCGGAAGCTCCCGGACTCGGTGGCCGCCCTGCACTACGTGAACAAGGACTCGATGCGCGTCGAGCGGAGCACGAGCGACGACGCCGTCGGCGCCTCGCTGGACTACATCCGGTGGGAGTCCGGCGCGAGCGACCTCGCCGCGATCCCGCCGACCGGCTCCGTGCTCTCGAAGACCTACGAGCGCGGGGGCGCCCACCGGATCGCGTTCGCGAGCTGGGTCCCCGGCACCGCGAACGCGGTCGTGATGACCGTCGACGCGAGCGCGGTCGCCGGCGGGACGACGGCCGATTCGAACGGCGGCCTTCGCGTCGTCGACAGCGAGGACGCCGCGATCCACTTCGCCTCCGACTCCGAGGCGGTGACCGAGACGTTCGCGGGCGGCGTCGACTCCCACGCCATCACGGAGGGGGTCGAGACCGCCGGCGCCCACGACATGGTCGGCTCGAACACCGTGATGGCGTACGCGCCCGTCGAGGGGACCGACTGGGTGGTCGTCAGATCGATGCCGCAGTCGGCCGCGTACGGGATCGTGACGCAGGTGCAGACGGCGCTGGGGGCGGTCATCGGACTCGCCGCGCTCGGGTTCATCCTCATCGGCGTGACGATGGGACGCTCGACCTCGCGGACGCTGCGCGACCTCGCGTCCCGCGCGGAGGCGCTGGCGGCCGGCGACACCGACGCCGCCGCCGGCGACGCCGACGACCGGATCGACGAGGTCGGCGCGGTCCAGGGCTCGTTCGAGGAGGTGCGCCGCTACCTCGAGACCGCGACCGCGCAGGCGACCGTCGTCGCCGACGGCGAGTTCGACGCGGCGGTGCTCGACCGCGACGTTCCGGGCGATCTGGGCGACGCGCTCGCGGAGATGCGCGCGGACCTCCGGTCGCTGATCGCGGAGATGGAGGCGACGAACGAGGCGCTCGCGACCGCAGCCGAGTCGTACGGCGAGACGATGGAGCGCGCGGCCGAGGGTGACCTCGAGGCGCGGATGGACGCCGACGTGGACGACGAGTCGATGGCGCGGATCGCGACGGAATTCAACGAGATGATGGCCGAGCTGGAGGCGACCGTCGGCGAGGTCGACCGCGTCGCCGCCGCGGTCGCGAGCGCGAGCGCGGAGGCCGACGCCGGCGTCGCCGAGGCCGAGCGTGCCGCCGGCGACGTGGCCGACTCGACCGACGAGATCGCCGCCGGCGTCGACGAACAGGTGAGCCACCTCCAGGAGGTGACCGGCGAGATGTCCGACCTGTCGGCGGCCGTCGAGGAAGTCGCCGCCACCGCGGACCAGGTCGCGGACGTGAGCGACGAGGCCGCGGAGCGCGGCGAGCGCGGCGCGGCGCTCGCCGACGACGCCGTCGCGGAGATGGAAGCCATCGAGGAGCAAACCGAGGCGACCGCAGCGGTCGTCCGCGGGCTCGAATCCGAGGTGACCGCGATCGGCGACATCGTCGACCTGATCGACGACATCGCCGAGCAGACGAACACGCTGGCGTTGAACGCCTCGATCGAGGCCGCCCGCGCCGGCGCGGAGGGCGACGGGTTCGCCGTCGTCGCCGAGGAGGTCAAGACGCTCGCCACCGAGACCCGCGAGGCCACCGGCCGTATCGCCGACCGGATCGAGGCGGTGCAGTCGTCGACGGCCGACGCCGTGGACGACATCGAAGAGACCACCGAGCGCGTCGAGGAGGGCGCCGAGACGATCGAGGCGGGACTCGGCGCGCTGGGCGACGTGGTCGAGGCCGTCGAGGAGGCCAACGACGGCGTCCAGTCCATCTCCACGGCCGCCGACGACCAGGCGGCGAGCGCCGAGGAGGTCGTCGCCATGGCCGACGAGGTCGCGAGCGTGAGCGAGGAGGCCGCGGCGGAGGCCGAGAGCGTGTCGGCGGCGGCCGCCGAGCAGTCCGCGTCGCTGAACCAGGTGAGCGGCGAAGTCGAACGCCTGGCCGAGCGGGCGGCCGAGTTACGGGAGTTGGCGGGGAGCTTCGAGACCGCGGACGAGTCGACGACCGAGGGCGGCGTCGAGTCCCAGCCGGACGAGGACGCGGTCGGTGGCCGTCGCGGCTTCGAGTTCGACGAGGACTCGGCGGTCGCGGACGGCGGCGAAACGACCGGAACGAGCGGCGACGCGAGCCGGTCCGAACGCGGCGATCGATAGCGACTCGATCGGAAGAGCGAGGCCCGACGGCGATCAGACGCCGGGGTCGGGGCGCTCCCCGAGCTCGAAGGAGACGGTCGTCTCGGACCCGTCGCGAAGCACGGTGAACTCCACAGATTCGCCCGGGGACGCCTCCAGCGCGAGGTAGTTCGAGAGATCCGCCTGTACCTCGACGTCGGTGCCGCCGATCCCGACGACCACGTCGCCGCCGGTGGGGACGCTGACGCCGTCGACGCTGGTGGACCCCTCCGCGCCCCGGAGCGTGCCGGCGGCGGGCCCGTCCTCGACCACTTCGACGATGAGCACGCCGCCCACGTCGTCGATGCCGTACGCCTCCGCGATGACGGGACTCACCTCGAGGAGGCGGACGCCCATGTAGGGGTGGTCGTACTCCCCGTCCGCGGCGAGCGCGGGGACGACCCGCTTCGACAGCTCCGCGGAGACGCCGAAGCCGAGGTTGTCGCCGCCGCCGCGGGCGGCGACTGCCGCGACGGTCCCGTCGAAGGTGACGACCGGACCTCCGGAGTTGCCGGGGTTGAGCGCGGCGTCCGTCTGCACCGAGTCGGCGACGGTGAAGTTGTTCGGCGCCGACAGCACCCGGTCGATCCCGGAGATGATGCCGGTGGAGGCGGAGCCGCTGAATCCGTACGGCGAGCCGATCGCCATCACCGGTGTCCCGACCGACGGCTCCGGGTCGGTATCGACCCACGACAGCGGCGTCGCCGACTCCGGGCGGTCCTCGGCGCGCAGCACCGCGAGATCCGAGTAGGCGTCGGTGCCGACGATCTCGGCGTCGCGCCACGTGTTGCCCTGAAACCGGAGCTTCACCTCGGTCGCGTCGGCGACGACGTGCTGGTTCGTGACGACGTAGCCGTCGCCCGCGACGAAGCCGGAACCGCTTCCCTGGGGGCCGTTCCGGCCGTAGTTGAGGACGCCGACGACCGACTGGACCGTCGACTGGTACACGCCGGTCTCGGTCGCCGACGACGCGTCCCCGCGTCCTCCGGCGCCGGTTCCCACCGATTCCTCCGAGCCGGCCGCCTGCGGGGCGGCGTCCGAGGACCCCACTTGCACGCAGCCGGCGGCGCCGACGGCGCCCGCGCTCGCGAGCCCCGCCAGAACGTCGCGTCGTGTTGGCATGAACCGTGGTACGGCCCTGATCCGAATAACTCCGGCGCTCTCGCCCGTCGGTTTCTCCCGCGGTCGTGTGGGTTACGCGGTCGCGCTGGACGCCCGCTCCGGCAGGCATTTGCCCCCTCCGGAGGAACGGACGAACATGAGCCTCGACGCCGAGACCCCGCCGACGCCGACCCTCTCGACGGTCGACCCGAGCCAGTACGACGACACGGAGGTCGCCGGCGACGAGTACCACCGCGAGGAACTGGAGGCGTTCCTCCGGGACGGCGCGTGGGAGGAGGCGTTCGACCAGTGGGCTGCGGACGCCGACATCGACGCCGACACGTGGCGCATCGCCGGCGAGCTGGAGCTGTTCGAGCGGTTCGACTTCTTCTGGGACGACTTCGCCGACCGCGTCGGCTATCACGCGCCGGGGATCCCCGAGGACTGGAAGGAGCGGGAGCTCCACCCGGACCTCCGGAGCTGGGAACAGGTGTCGGCGATCAACGCCGCCCTGACCGAGTTCGGACAGGTCGTCTGTGAGGTGCTGAAGGAGGAGTACGTCGACTGGGAGAGCGAGTTCGAGGCGCCGGACGACCTCCCCGACTTCTGACCGTCGGACGGCGCCGACTGCGGTGTCGACGCCGATGCCGGCGGGGCGCCGGTAGCGATTTACCCACGGCGCGTCGAATGCTATCTATGGTCACGGCAACGGAGCGTGACGACATGACTTGGTACCAGTGTGACGCCTGCGGCCTGCTGTTCGACGACCCGGACGACGCCGAACAGCACGAGGAGCACTGCGACGCGGAGGACCCCTCGTACCTCCAGTAGGGGCGACCGCGTCCGAAGTCGTCGTGGCTCTGACAGCTCCGGTAGCCTCGACGTCGGGACGACCGTGACGCCGATCAGAATCGGTCGTCGGCGAGGCGTTCGGCGTGCTCGCGCGACTCCGCGACGAGCCACCGGACCTTCGCGGCGTCGCGGTAGGCCAGCGCCTCCTTCACCTCGTCGCGGAGGACGCCGACTCCGAATCCGACCGGCTCCCCGTCGTCGTCGCCCAACTCGTAGACGCCGTAGCGGTCGGGCGCGGCGGCGGCCGCCGATCGGTCAAGATCGCGCCACGGTTTCCGGAGGCTCATGTCACTCGGCTCCCTCGTTTCCCGCGTCGCCAGCGCGGTCCGCCTCGGCGGTCGACTCGTCGCCGGAGTCGCCGTCGTCGCCCGCGACGAACTCGTAGCTCTGCTCGCCCCAGTCGTCCTCGACGAAGGTGAACACGCGTCCACCGGCGATCTCGGGATCGGCGTCGATCTCGGTTCGCTGCCCGCCCGGTCGGCGGGCGGTGACGCCCGGGAACAGTTCCTCCTCCTCCCCCTCGCCGAGGATAACGCGACCGACGCCGGTCTGTTCGAGGATCTCGTCGTGGGTCTTCAGATCGTTCACGTACAGCAGGACGCCCTCCGTCTCGGTGGGATCGGTGACGAGCACGTGCGCCTCCTTGCCGGGGGCGGTCGTGAGGGTGTCCTCGACGACCTGCGGAACGCCGTGGTAGAACGTGACGCGGCCGTCGAGGTACTCGACCTCGACGCCCTCCTCGCGGAGGGCGACCGAGACGCTCGCGGGCGCGATGTCGTTTCGATGAGGGGCGCTCATGGCTTCGAATGGGTGGCGGACGCGAATAAGCGCGGCGAGAGCGTGACGCGAGCGGAGCGAGGCTGACCGGAGGGAGGCCCCGGATACCCGAACGGCGAAAGGAGTGAGCCGTGATCGAAGCGATCACCGCGAGATTGTGCGGCGGCAAGGTCATTAGATAGTAACTGGTTTCGTTCTTCGGCTACTCCAGTGAAACAACTGGTAAACAGATTGCCAACGTGGCTGGTCCTCTCTCATGGGCTTGGGAAACCGTTCTACCAGTACACCGGTGGCTCATGACTTGCGACGATTGAGAGTACAGGGAATAGTTCGGAACTGCGTGGGTAAGCTCCGGAATGTCAGAGGTCTCCCCGTATCTCACTGATCAATTGTTCTTCACACGAAAAGACACCGAGTGTTAGTCACATCCTCACAGGACACTTCGGAGTCATTCAACCACAGGAGGACGGGATGCCGGATACAGGGTATGTACTCAGCATTTTGACGATCTCCAGTTCTGTTGTCACGGAGAGACTTCACAGAGATACAACGGTGGAAACTCTGCTACGTTGGTCCACGAGGATAGCGGCTGTGGGAGAAGACAAACAGAATTATTGCCCACATCGATTTCCGGTTCCCTTGGGTGAGATCACACCGGTTGTCTCTGGTGGGTTCCTAATTCTCGGTGGCACGCTCTGTATGAACGAACGTCCGATTATTGATGGGATCGATCGGTGGCTGAACTCTACAGGAACAACGCAACGTCCATCGGACTTCGAAATGGGCGAAACGTCCGCCCTGGCCGGGCGCGTCCTCGGAAGTATTATAGCGGTAACAGGTGTGGCGATCGTAATAAACGAAATCGCTTGACGGGGATGAATCGAAACGGTATCACGTGGTGTTCTTCACCCGTACTATCAAACAACGCCTATTCCGGAATTCAAGAATCGTCAGTGGTCGTGGCCCTCCATCACCATCGGATGTCCGGTGGCGTATTCGCCGGTATTCTCTGCGAACGTCTCCTTGCAAGTCTGAGAGCAGAAGTAGTACGTCTCTCCGTTGTGTGTCGCCGCGGGATCGCTGTCATCGGTTCGCATGCCACAGACGGGGTCACGGTACTGTCCGGGTGCACCGAGCCCACGACGGTACACGTACAGGAGAAACCCGGAGAGCGCGAAGGCGATGAGGTTGAGATAGAACGTGTAGTTGAGTTCGAAGTACGTCTGCTCGGTCGCTGTCTCGCCACCGGCCAGATCCGGGACAATGCCGAGAGCGTCAAATAACAATTCCATGAGGAAGCCGGTGAACGCCATCGTTACGAAGAAAACACCGAGGATGTACAGCATGATCTTCCAGCCGTAGTACTTCCGGTAGACGTTCAACACGGGGACCGTGATGAGGTCGGCATAGACGAACGCAATGACGCCGGCGAAGCTGATGCCGCCTCCCCAGAGTGCGACGGCGAACGGGACATTGCCCATGCTGCCGACGAAACTGAGAACGGCGATAGCGACACCCATGATCGCATGCTCGGCGGTCACGAGCAGGCCGTCACCTTGGATGAATAGGGTGTTCCAGACCCACTGGGGGACGAAGACGATAACGAACCCGGAGATCAGAAAGCCCGCGATGATGTCCTTCCAGATCATCGACCACTCCTTGCGGTACTGGTTCCCGACCTTGTACCAGCCTCCCCACGATAGCAGTTCCTCGCGCCATCCGCCGTAGCTTGACGTCTCCTGCAGGTAGGTCTCCATACAGCCTTCCGAGCAGAACTGCAGCGTCTCCCCGCCGTCGGTCGTGAGCGTGTACTCCTCCGTACCCTCCATCCCACAGGTTGGGTCCTCTGTGACGCCCGACTCGCGGTCCCGCTCATTGAGCGTCTCTCGGACTTGGTCGAAGAGATTCTCCGGGAGCGTGAGGTGGACGATAACTGCCATCACAGCGATGAGGATGAGGCCGCCGAGCAGTTCCGCGACGAGGAACTCCCACCCCAGCAGAATCAGGATCATCAGACCGAGTTCGACGATGAGATTGGTCGATGCGAACATGAACGCGAGGAAGTTCACCGCGTGGGCTCCCTTCTTGAATAGGCCTTTCCCGATGGCGACGGCTCCGAAACTGCAGCCACTGCTCGCCGCCCCGAACGCGGTCGCTTTAGTGAGGCCGCTCAGGTCACCGTCGCCCAGAACCTGTGCCATTCGCTCTTTGGAGACGTAGACTTGGACGAGACTCGTGATCGTGAGGCCCATGATGATCGCCCACGCTGCTGTCCAGAGGAATCCGATACCGATACGGAGGGCTTCAAAGACCCCCTTGATCATCGTCGCCTGCATAGTTGTATGATCGGAGGGATCGTCTATTGCAGTTTTCCTTAAAATCTATCGCCTCGAACGGCACTACCGCTATGGAATCCAAAGTATGTGGATCAACCTCCCGAAATATCAAAGCCAGAATCGCATTGAATAGTGCACCCGTAGTAGTTACTAGAGGCAAACCCACGGAGGGACATTCGATGCCAGAAAATACAACCGGCGCACGACTGATCACGATTCTGCTCATCATCATCGGAGCATTCGGTATCTTCCCGATGTTCTTGATGGGATTCGGGCCGATGATGGGCGGGATGTGGGGCAGTGGAATGTGGGGCAACGGAACGATACCGAGCTGGGTGTTTACTATCGGAATCGTGACTCAGATCCTGTTCCTAACTGCCCTCGTGGGCAGTGGCTACCTCATCTACAGGACCCTAGCGGGTAGTGAGCATGACTCGGACCAAGTGCTCAACGAACTCCGGCTCGCGTACGCCCGTGGAGAGCTAACCGATGACGAATATGAACAACGACGAGAGGCACTCGAACGAGACACTGAGTCATCATAACTGGATCTGAAGATAATGAGGGCATCCAACCACCACGCTACAACGGCACGATCGTCGCTTCCAGCTTGGCTCAACCGATATACGACGTTGGGTCTCTACGGACTCCTTATCGGAACGGGACTTTGTCTGGGCGCATTCATTACGAATCCCATTCCAGATCCCTCGTTCCCATGGGCGACGCTGCCGGCGTCGCTCCGACTTCCCTTCGAGCAGCCACGGATCGAGCACTGGCCAGTCACGTACACGATCGGCATCTGGCTGTGGATCGTTGGGTTTCCCGCGTTGTTTCTCGCAGGTTACAGACGATTCGGTACTCAGACACTGTTGAGCTCGACGACATGGCTCGCTGGGCTCCCCGCGCTGGCGATGATCGGGTGGACGACGTACTGTCGGTTTTTCTGGCCGAAACTCCACCCGCCGACTTGGAATGCTCCTTCCTACACGTTCGTCTGCTGGCTGTACTGTTCCTCGTACGACGTACTCTGGAGCAACACTGCCTATGGTATCGCACTGTTCGGCGTTGTCGCAGCGCTCCTAGCCGTTCGACGCCGGACGGGTACCGGATATGTCCTCCTCGGATTCGGACTCCTCTCCCTCCCGCTCGGGTTGCCAGCCGTGTATGAAGGGTATCGCCGGACAGTGCGAACAACGACTTGAGGACGGCATACTGCGGGTTCGGGTGGGTGAACGAAGAGCCGATCGTCGCGGGACAGCGACACCCGAGTGTGAGTGTTCGGTCGCTGTGCTCCTCGTTGGGGTAGCTACTGATAAGTAGCTCACCTGTTCTCAGCTACGGAGCCTTCTCGGCCAGTAGCAGGTTCATCGACTGACCGGTGTTCTCACTCGGTCCGAGACGGTATGAGGTTCGTACTCCGCGCGTTAGGTCAATCGCGGGTTTCTGCGTCGACGATCCCGTCAGTCGTCGGCTGTCCGGGCCGACTCCTTGCCGTGACTCCGTTCGAACTCGCCGATCAGGCCGACGATCGTCCCGTACCAGTCGTTGAGGTCGTGCTGGATGGAGTCGACGACTTCGTCGGCGTCGACGGGCTCGAACACGTGATAGTATCCGCCGTCGTCGTCGTTGATCTGTCGTCGGCGGATCAGGCCGGCGTCGACGAGCCGTCGGAGCGAACGGTACGCGGTCGACCGTTCGCGATCGACCGCCTCCGCGACCTGTTCGACCGTGAAGGGATGGCCCTCCGCCGTGAGCAGTTCGTACACCGTGCGGTCGAGCCCGGTCACGCCGAAGAAACACTCGAGCAACCCCTCGCACTGCATGGGCCGATCGAGTTGTTCGGCAACTGGAACGTTCATAGGCATGGGTACGCATCACCGATGCAAAAGTATTGTGCGATTTGCAAACATCTGGGGGTCGGCTCACGGACTATGTTGGCCTTCGACGGACGCCGCCCGTCGCTGGTGCCTCACGGTCGGCGCCTGACCGGTTGGTGGATCGCCGCGATGTCGAGGAAGTTATCGAACACCGTTTTTGCGGCGCGCGCCTGCTCGACGGCTTCGTCGGTGATCCCGTCGAGGACGGCACGGATCTGCTCGTCGGGGAGGTCCTTGCCCTCGGTGACCCATTCGGCGGTCTGTCGGTCGTATTCGGGATGGAACTGGACGCCGTACGCGCTTCCGACACGGAAGGCCTGGACGCCGATGTCGTTTCGAGCGAGAGTCGCCGCGCCGGGCGGCACCTCCGCGATACGGTCCGAGTGCGTCTCGAAGCTCACGAACTCCGCAGGGACACCGTCGAACAGCGGATCGTCGCCGATCCGCGTGATCGGTTCGTAGCCGAGTTCGTACTCCCCCATGTCGACGACACGGCCGCCGAGCGCCTGCGCGAGGAACTGGTGACCCCAGCAGATCCCGAGGATCGGCACGTCCGCCTCGTGCACCCGGCGGACCCACTCGGTCGCCTCGTGGATCCAGTCGTGGTCGTCGTACACCGACGTCTGCGAGCCGCTGATCACGACGCCGTCGAACCGCCAGTCGGAGGCCGAGACCGATGGGGGAAACACCCCCTCGCTGATCTCGTACACCGTCACGTCGGCGTCGAGTTCACGCCGGAGGTTCGCTTCGGCGGGCGTGTCACCGACGGACGCGTCGAGGACGGCGAGTGTCGTCTCCATACGGATCGATACGCGCGGTGAACACATATAGTCTTGGTACTCTTGCACAATAATCGTCCGGCTGTGTGTCCCCGTTCCTTCGAACCGCGCGGTCGGGCGGCGACGCCTCGGACCGGTTCGATGAGCGGTGTGTGCGTCGGTCAGTCGACCCGAGCGTGCCGCTGGGGGACGCGTCGCTATCGCGTCGTGGGGTCGTCGAGAAAACTGTCGGCTCGAAACTCGTGAGCGGTTAGTCGGCGGTCGACGGCTCCGGCGACGACGACGACGCGCGGAGTTCGCGGACGCTGCTCACGACCACTGCCGCGCTCACGAGGAGCGCGGCGCCGACGATGATGGCGAGGCTGACGAGGTCGAACACCTCGATACCGAGGTAGCTGCCGGCCTCGCGAACGGCGACGGCGATGGCGCCCAGCAGCAGCATCACGCCGAAGTACACCTTGATGTCGTCCTCGTCGACCAGGTTGGTCGCGCCGGCGCCGATCCGAGCCCCAAGGGCACTCCCCGCCAGCAGCGGGACGACGATCGAGAGGTCGACCGCGCCGGACTGCGCGTACAGGAACGACCCGATACCGCCCGAGAAGACGATCTCGAACAGGTCGGTCCCGACCGCGACCGGAACGGGCACGCCGACCAGATAGAACAGCGCGGGCATGCGAATGAAGCCGCCGCCGACGCCGAGGAACCCGGACAGCAGGCCCGTTGCGAACGCGACCGCGAGCACCATCCACAGCGAGACGGTGAAGCCGCCGCGGACGGAGATCATCGGGGGTATGTTGTACGACTGGATCTTCTGGGCGATCGGAGGAATATCGTCTGCGCCCTCGTCGCCCTCCTCCACGTCGTGGGAGATCCCGCCGCCACCGTCCTTCAGCGCCGTGTAGGTGACGAACGCACCGATGGCGCCGAGCAGGCCGATGTAGGCGATACTGACCACGGTCCCCGCGAGTCCGATGTGCTGGAGGTACTCCAACCCGATCTTCCCGACTTCGATACCGCCGGTCGTCCCGGCGATCATCAACACGCCGAGCTTGTAGTCGACCTGTCCGAGATCCCGGTGTTTCAGCGTCGCGATGACGGACGTACCGAACACGAACGCGAGGCCGGAGGCGACTGCGACGTTCGGTTTATAACCCATCACCAACAGCGCGGGCGTGACGAGGAAAGACCCCCCCATTCCGAAGAACCCGAACAGGATCCCGATGAGGAGTCCGAACGAGGTGAACATCGCCAAGAGTTGGATACCGACACCGAGTATCTCCATGTCAGATCCCCCGCAGGAAGTCGATGACGCGCTTCCCGAGTGCCGACTCGAGTAGCCCGTAGCCGAAGTACAGTACGATCGCTTCTACAAGCACCAGTCCGATGATGGCCACTGCCAACGCGTTTCCACTCAGACTGTCCAAGCCGAGTTGTAGTATTGTGCTTACCATGGAATCCTCACACCACCTCGTATCCGGTCAGGAGGTATAATGGTTTTGTAATTATGGTGCAAGACTGTATTCCAGTAACGAACCCATAGCGATGTGTAAGTTATGGGTGGCTACACACGGGCGACGCAGCTCGGGGCGCGGTCGCGGCATACCGATCCAAAGCGAGCCGGTGTCGTGGGTGTCGATGACAAGTGGGACCAGGGCGTCAGATCCAAATTGGTTTTCAGAGCGATCGTCGGTGACACCCATCTGCATCGTCTCGTGGCTGTTTGAATACCACACACGCGGCCACGATCGACGGACGAGCAAGATCCATAGGGCAGCGACTGATCCGTCAACGGTCCGTCAGCCGATCCACCGGCTGGGCCGTGTTCATACAGAATTGTCCGGTTCCTACACAAGTATTATGGCCGTGGAGCCGGTAGTATCCAGTAACTCATGCCCGATGCGATGTCCGACCAACTGCGAGAGGATATGGAGTGCGAGGGGCTGCTCGAGTGCTTCCACGGCCTCAAACAGCTCGACAGGGAGTGCTACCGAGCGCTCGTCGCCGCGGACGGCGAGTTGACCGTCGACGAGGTCGCCGAGCGCGTCGATCGCGAGCGCTCGACCGCCTACCGATCGATCCAGCGGCTGTTGGACACGGGATTCATCGAGAAGACCCAGGTCAACTACGAACAGGGCGGCTACTACCACGTCTACTCGCCCGCGGGACCGGGCGACATCGCGGACGACATGCAGCGCATGCTCAACGATTGGTACGCCAAGATGGGACAGCTCATCGGCGAGTTCGAACGGAAGTACGAGGAGCATGAGTCGACTACCGCGGACGCGGCCGAGCAGTAGGACGGGACCTCGATATCAGTTCATGAAAGCTTACTCGCGTCGGCCCGCTATCGCGTGAGGTCGACCGAGGTGGGGCAGACGGACACTAACGGAACACCGATTGGTACCATCAGTTATCGGGCGGCCTCAGAATGTAGGCCATATGATGGGAGATCGGTTCGACTCCGATAGGGTTGGTTCCGCGGACTGCTCGTCGACAGTGGCAGTACTGACCCCGCAGACGACGTGTCCGGACTTCGTGTTCGACGCACTGACCGAGGAACGGCGCCGTACCATCTGCCGGGTGCTCGACGAGGAGGGGGCACGCGACCTCGGCGATCTCGCGATGGACGTCGCGACGGCGGAGCACACTGCGGACGGTGGGGTGACGAACCACGAGTGGGAGGCCGTGTACACGTCGCTGTACCATCAACAGGTCCCGAAACTGGCGTCGCTCGATGTCGTCGCGTTCGAGCCCAACAGCGCCACCGTGGCGCCCGGGGAGCGCTTCGCCGCGGTCGTCGCCGCCCTCGATGCTGTCGACACGGCACTGGACGGACGGCTCGCTTCCCGGGGAATCGATGGATGACCCAGAGGCGCCGTCGGAGCGCGACCTGCTGGTTCGCTGGAGGGGCCGTAACTGGACGAAAGCTGCGGACCGACAGTTCGACCCCGCGGCGAGCGGCGACCTCGCGAGCGCGATCGTGCAGGCGCTCGCCGACGCGAAACGCGTGTCTGCCGGCGAGGTAACCGAGCCGAGGCTGTACGACTGTGTCGACGTCGAGGCGGTCGCGCAGTTCGTGTCGGACTCCCGGTCCCCGAACAGTCCGGAACCCGACTTCGTTCGGTTCGATTACGGCGAGTCACTCGTGGAGGTTCGTACCGACGGCCGTATCAGCGTGTTCGTACCCGCCAGCGACGCCGTGTGATCGGTGGGACAGTTCGGGGTTTTCCGAACGACCCGCCGTGTCGTCAGTCCGACGTGGCCTCGAGCACTGCGACCGGGGATGACGACCGAGTCCGCCGCCCGCGAGCTTTTATCACGCGCCGCCCTTCCACCGAGCAATGGACGTCGCTATCGTTACCGTCGGCGACGAGGTGCTCGCCGGGGAGACGACGAACACGAACGCCTCGTGGCTCGCGGGCGAGATCGCCGGCAGGGGCGCACGCGTCCGGCGCATTCTCACGATGCCGGACGACAAGCCGGCGATCGCGGACCGGGTGCTCGGGTGGGCCGACGCGTACGACGCGGTGATCGTCACCGGCGGACTCGGAGGGACGCACGACGACGTGACTGCGGACGCGATCGCCGAGGCCTTCGGCGTCGAGTTGGCCGTCCGCGAGGAGGTACGCGCGGCCGTCGTCGAGACGGTCGCCGCCTACCGCGACGCGAACCCGGAGCTCGTCGAGGCGCACGAACTGGATATCGATGTCGCCGCGTGGGCGTCGCTCCCGGCGGGCGCGCGGTACGTCCCGAACGACGAGGGGCTGTGTCCGGGGTTCGTGCTGGAGAACGTGTACGCGATGCCGGGCGTTCCGGCGGAGGTCGAGGCCGTCTTCGGGCGCGTCGCCGACGAGTTCGCCGGCGACGAGGTGGCGCGGACGCTGTACACCCCGCAACCGGAGGGATCGATGGTCGAGACGCTCGACGCTGCGCGCGATCGGTTCGACGTTGCCATCGGGAGCTATCCCGACACCGAGGGCCACAACCGGCTCACCGTCCGCGGGGACGACACGGGTGCCGTGGAGGAGGCGATCGGATGGCTCGCGGATCGAGTGCGGGTCGCCGAGGCGGAGTGAACCGACCGGGGGGTCACTCTCCCGACTTGGCGTCGCTCCCACCCGGTTACACTCACGTCAGCGCGTACTCAAGTCGGTCCGGCCCGTACGGGTTGGTAATGGCATCAGCCACGCCCACGCCGGGCATCCACCACGTCACCTGCGTCGCCGGCGACCCGCAGCGGAACATGGACTTCTGGGTCGAGACGCTCGGGCTCCGACTCGTAAAGCGGTCGATCAACCAGGACGACCCGGGGACGTACCACTTCTTCTTCGCCGACGCGGAGGGGAGCCCCGGAACCAGCATGACGTTCTTCCCCTGGGAGAACCTCTCACAGGGGAAAGTCGGTTCGGGGCAGGTGTCGCGAACCGCGTTCCGTGTGCCCGAAGGGAGCCTCGACTACTGGGAGGAGCGCTTCGACGAGTACGGGGTCGACTACGACGAGCGCGTCGACCGCTTCGGCGAGACGGTGCTCCCGTTCCGCGATCCCGACGGCCTCCCGGTCGAGTTGGTCGAGGTGGCGATCCCCGACGACGACCCGACGGTCCCGTGGACCGAGTTCGTCCCCGCCGAGCACGCGATCCGTGGCTTTCACTCGGTGACGCTGTGGCTCGCCAACCCCGACGCGACAACGGATCTGCTGCGAACCATGGGGTTGGAGGAGGTCGCGACCGAGGAGTCGCCGGGCGACACGCCGGGCGACGAGCGAACCCGGTTTGCGGCCGCCGGTCCCGTCGGCAAGTACGTCGACGTGTTGCCGACGGTGCAGGCGGGCCGGCAGGGCCACGGCACCGTCCACCACGTCGCGTTCCAGACGCCCACCGACGAGGACCAGTCGGCGATGCGCTCGGCCGTCCAGCAGGAGGGGCTCCGTCCGACCCAGCAGATCGACCGCCACTGGTTCCGGTCGGTCTACTTCCGCGAACACAACGGCGTGCTGTTCGAGCTCGCGACGAGCGACCCGGGGTACGACAGCGACGAGCCGCTCGAGGATCTCGGCGGCCGGCTGGTGCTCCCGGGGGAGTTCGAGGCGCGCCGCGAGGAGATCGAAGCGCAGCTCACGGACGTGACGATACCTCGGGCGGAGGCGACGGAGACGGCCGAAGGCGAGGCTGACGACTGAGGAGACGGGTCGTTCCCTCGCGGACTCAGAACCCGCCGTAACGGAGATAGACCATATCGGCGATGAGCAGTAGCTGAAAGAGTCCCTGCACGAGCCCCAGCTTCGCGTTCTGTTGGCCGATCGCCGAAATGACTGCTGGGTCGGGCGTGGCCGAGATCATCTGCTTGTACATCCGGATCTCGCCCGGAAGCAGGAAGCCGAACCCCTGGACCGACAGCACCGTCACGATCCCGAGCGCGACCGCGATGACGGGCGTCGTCATCTGGAACTGGCCGACGGTCGTCGCGACCCACGCCAGCGATCCGACGGTTCCGACCACGAAGACCGCCTGCCAGCGACGATCGCCGAAGACGTTCATCCGATAGCCGAACAGCAGGAGGATCGGGATCACGTTCGCGGCGGTGAACAGCGGGAGCCACGCGTCCGCGTGCGGGAACACGTCGAGCCGCTGCGCGAGCGTGATCCCGCCCGCGATCGTCGTGAACGCGAGCGACGGGAGGAGAAACGCCGTTTTCGGGGTGAGCCGCTCGAACACCGCCGCGCTTTGCTCCTCGTCGAGCCCGCCGACCACGGGGCCGAGCACGGCGCCGATGAAGATGTCCGTCCCCGTCCACATGAGCCCCGCCATCACGTGCACGTACGTGTGTATCTGGACCGAAGCGCCGGTGAGCGCGTAGCCGAGCGCGAGCAACGGGACTGCCACGACGGCGACCGCGAACGCGGGGTTGCCGCGCTGTGCCATTCCCCGAACCATCCCTCGAACCGATGTCGTCGACATGTCGTTTCGGGGACGTAGAAGCGATATGATAAATCTACCTCCACGACGGTATTCATCGCGACTACTACGGCGGAGAGAACGTCACCGCATCCGTGTCGGCGATCGGCGATCGTTTCGGCCGCTACTCCTCGACCGTCACGGTGCCGTCGTCACCGACTGTAACGACGTATCCCCGGTACTGGAAGGTGACGTACCCGGAGGTGTCACGGAGGACACCGGTCAGCGCGTCCGGGTCGACCACGGCGGCCAGCGGCGGGTCTAGTTGCTCCGGCGAAACGCCGTCCCGTTCGGCGATCGTCGAGAGGATCTCGTGGACAGTGTCGGAGGCCAATTGGATATATCTAAACCGTTCTACACAAAGAAGAAGCTTGTCGTAGCGGTCGTTGGGCGCCGTTTCGTGGGCCACATGTGACTCACCACTGTGTTTCCGAGTTGGCGTCGCCGAATCGAACGACTATCCCTTCGACGGAAAGTGCGTACACCCCGAATACCAGGTGTCCACGGTCTCGACGAGGTCGGCTCCGCCGAGGTGGTCAAGATGACACTTGACGTTCTGGATGGATGTGTCGATAGCCGCGGCGACGTCTGAAGTCGTCGCCCGGTCGTCGTCAAGCGTCGACAGTATCCGCCGTGCAGTGTCCGAGGAACCCGTCCGGAGAACAGCAGGCCGCTGTTCGTCGGCACCGACGACGGGGATTCCAATTTGTGCGAAGTCCGTGAACGACCTCGGCCACGGCCGCTACGAGTTCGAAGGCTTGCCGGACGAGACGATCGCGGTTCCCTCATCAAGAATTATTGACGATCGTGCACTTATTCATCGTATGACAGATCTGGTCTCGGGCTCGAAATCGGCTGTTAGCCGCCTCCCGCCTCGTACGGTCGGAAATCTCGTGCTCGCCCTCCTCGGGCTCCCGCTGTCGGTGATTCTGCTCGAGAGCACCAACACGGATCTCGGTACGGTACCCACGTTGGGGATTCACTGGATGTTCGCGCTTGCCGTGCTTGGAATCGCGATATACGGCGAAGACCTCTCGTTCGCTGACCTGGGGTTCCGGAAACCCACCGTCGTCGACCTCGGATATCTCCTCATAACGACGGTTGGTATCCTCCTTGTGTACACTGTGACGCCCCCACTCATCGAGGGTCTTGGACTCCCAGTCGGTGAGGGTGGTGGCCTCGTGGGGACAAGTGCTGGGATCGGTGTGGCGATCGCTTACGCCGTAACGATCGGGACCGTCGAGGAGATCCTCTTTCGGGGCTATCCGATCGAACGACTCCTCGCGTACACCGATAGTTCACTCGTCGCCGGTGGATTCACCTGGGTCGTGTTCACTGCCGCGCATGCCGTGAATTGGCCACTCGGGAGCCTGCTACAGACCGCGGCAGTCGCTGCTATGCTGACTGTCGTCTACCTTCGTCGACGGACACTGGCTCCCGTTGTTGGCGCACACGTGTTTGTGTGGGTGTTCGCGGCACTTGGACAGTTCTACGGGTAGGCCAGTATCGCTGGCTCTCCACGAGGTGGCCCTCCTGTGGGTAGAGAATCCCGCCGTTTACCGCGATAGCGATGTCACACCTCGAGGTCCGACACGTTTCACTCGGTCGATACATTTAGCCACCACAGGGATCACCCCAGAACGTCAGGGCTACGCTGAGCGACAGAGCGGCGACGACTGAACGAGCGGACGACGGCCCTCAGAGGTTCGCCGGCTTCAGCAGGTCGCCGTCGCCGTCCGGTTCGACCGGAAGCCGGGGTGCGCCGTCGCGTAGTTGCGGCCGAATCCAGCCGTGCGTGTTCACGACCCCTGCCTCGACCGACTGGCCCCCGGTGTCGACTACTGCGATGCCGTCGGCCCGGAGTCGCGCCACGTCGACGCGGGACCCGTAGTCCCGGATGTCGCCGTAGGCGATGAATCGCCCGTCCTCGCCGGCGGCGGTGAGACCCACGGACCCGAGCGCGCCGATGACGCCGTCGCCGGTCCCGCCGTACTCGTCGAGGAAGATGCCGGCGTCCTCGGCCACGGCGTAGGCTTCGTCCTTGTCAATGACGTCGTTCTGGGCGCGGTGGCCGAACGCCGTCACCGTCGCGGGCACCTCGCTTGCGGGCGCGACGCACAGCCCGGGGTCGGCGACGTCGGCCATCACGTCGACGAGGTGCTGTCCCGCGTCCGCGACGACGCCCTCGGCGGGGTCGTCACCGCCCTCCACCTCAAACACGAGGCAGGCCGCGCTGTTGTGGGTAGTGTAGGGAACCCGGTCGTCGACGAGGAACTGCTGGCGGACGCTCCCGACCCACGCGAGGTCGTGGCTCGCCGCCAGTTCCGCACCGAGATCACGGCTCACCCGGCCAGTGCCGTGGTCGCTGTCGAGCGAGTCGGTGTCGTCGATTCCGATGAGGAGTCGCATCGACGGATCTCCAGGGCGAACGACTTTAGTCGTTGTGAGCTACTCGCTGTATCCATGAAGAAACAACGGTCGCGGCGGCGGGTGTTGCAGGGGTTCGGGGCGCTCGGGGTTGGGGGACTGACCGGACTGACGGGCTGTGCCTCGGATACAGGGAGCGGTGACGGGACCCCGACGGGGACACCCTCGGGCGGTGACGGGACGGCGACGGCGACGCCGACGGCGACGCCCGCCCCAAAGACGGTGACCGACGCGGTGGGCCGCAGCGTGACGGTCCCGGCCGAGGTAGAGCGCGTGGTCGCACTCGGCTCCGGCGGGCTGCGGTTCGTCGTCTACGCCGGCGGGGTCGACCGGGTGGTCGGGGTCGAGCAGCTGGAGACGTCGAACGCCGACCGGCCGTTCCGGCCGTACACGCTGGCGAACCAGCAGTTGACCGACCTACCCACGGTGGGGACGCGAAAGAGCCCGGATCTTGAACGGGTGCTCCAGCAGGACCCGGACGTGGTCGTCTACGGCTACGCCAGCGAGAGCGACGCGAACACGGTGCAGGAGCAGCTCGGTGTTCCCGTCGTCGTCACCGAGCCGGGCGGCCTGACTCCGGACCTTCGTGACGACTTCTTCGGGACGCTCGACCTCCTCGGGAACGTCCTCGGCACCACCGACCGGACCGAGTCGCTGAAGACGTATGTCCAAGAGACCTTGAGCGACCTCGAATCGCGAGCGGCCTCGGTCGACCCGAAACCGCAGGGATATGTCGGCTATCTTGGGCGCGGAAAACACGGTCTCACGTTCACCCAGCCGGGGTACGTCCCCTTCGAGTTCGGTGGGGTCGCCAACGTCGCCGAGGGAGCCACCGGGACCGACGACGGTGGCGACGGCGGCGGTGGCGGCGGTGGCGGAGGGGGTGGGGGAGGTGGTGGAGGCGGAGGCGGTGGCGGCGGAGGTGGCCGCAAGGGCGCCAGCCGCATCACCATCGACCCCGAGACGCTCATCAAGTGGGACCCCGAGGTGCTGTTCGTCGACCTCGGCACCGAGTCGTACGAGGCGCTGGACGCCCCCGAGTATCAGGACGTCACGGCCATCGCGAACGACGAGGTGTACGCCGTCATGCCGACGCGGGACTACGGGACGAACTTCGGCACCATTGTCGCCGACGCCTACGCAATCGGTGCGGCGGTAAATCCCGACGCTTACGACGTGGACCCGGTGGCGAAGGCGAACGAGGTGTACGAGATGTTCGTCGGCGAGGGCGTCTACGAGGGCGTCGCCGACGCCTACGGTAACGGCTTCGGCAAGATGAGGTAGCCGGGCGGTGTCCGACAGCGACACACCCGGCACGGCGACCGGGGGCTCGATCGCCGAGAGCAGTGATACCGGGAAGTCGACCAAGCCCCGGAACCCCGTTGCCGCTTACGAGGAGCGGATCCGTCGGAAAGTCCTTGTCGTGGGCGGCCTCCTCGCCCTCCTATTGGGGCTGTCAACGGTCGCGCTGCTGACCGGGCCCATCGAGGTGCCGCTCCGATCGCTTCCCGCCATCCTGTTCGGGAGACAGGGTGGCACATCGGCACGGGCCGTCTGGAACATCCGCCTGCCGCGCATTGCGGCAGCCGTCGGGGCGGGGGTCGGCCTCGCAGTTGCTGGCACCGTCCTCCAGAGCCTGCTCCGGAACCCGCTGGCCTCGCCGTACACGCTCGGCATCTCGCAGGCGGCGGCGTTCGGCGCGGCCGTCGCCATCGTCGTCTTCGGTGCCGGCTCCTCGACGACGAGCTCCGCCTTCGACTGGGTTCCCTACCTGACGACAGCGACGGCATTCACCGCCGCGATGCTGTCGACGGGGGCCATCCTTCTCGTCGCCCGGTTACGTCCGGCCACCCCCGAGACGCTCGTCCTCACCGGTATCGCACTGGGTGCGTTCTTCGCCGCCGGCACCTCGGCGCTGGAGTACTTCGCCACGAACATCCAGCTCTCGGCGCTCGTCGCATGGAAGTTCGGGACCGTCTCCGGGGCGACGTGGAACGCGAACGTCGTCCTCTGGGTGACCGCGCTCGTCGCCGGTGTCTACTTCGTCCGTCGGGCGTGGGCCTACGAGGTGCTGGACGCCGGCGACGACACCGCCCGCTCGCTCGGCATCGACGTGACGCGAATCCGTATTGCGGGGATGATCGTCGCCTCTTTCCTCACCTCCGTCGTCGTTTCGCTGTTCGGCGTCATTGGGTTCGTCGGCCTCGTCGTCCCGCACATCGTCCGACGTATTGTCGGCGGGGATGAGCGGTTCCTCGTCGTCGCCGCGAGCATCGCCGGGGGCGCCCTGCTGGTCGCCTCGGATCTCGTCGCCCGCACACTCATCGCTCCCGTCGTCCTCCCGGTCGGTATCGTCACCGCCTTCGTCGGCGTGCCGCTGTTCCTCTACCTCATCGTCAACGGGAGGGAGTACTGGTGATAGAGCTGGACGCGGTCACGGCGGGCTACGACGACCCGGTCGTCTCTGACGTCTCGTTCGCGGTCGAGCGGGGCGAACTGGTCGCGCTGCTCGGCCCGAACGGCGTCGGAAAGTCCACGCTGTTGCGGACCGTCCTCGGCCTTCGCGACCCCCTCTCGGGGACGGTCACGCTCGACGGCGACGACGTGACGACGATGGACCGGACTGAAGTGGCCCGTCGACTCGGCTACGTCCCGCAGTCGGAGTCCGGTGGCCTGCCCTCGACCGTGTTCGAAACGGTGCTCACGGGGCGGAAACCCCACACCTCGTGGCGACCCACCGAGGAGGACCGAGCGGTGGTCGGCGAGGTGCTGACGCAGGTGGGTATCGACGATCTCGCGATGCGGCCCCTGACTGACCTCTCGGGGGGCCAGCGCCAGCAGGTCCGACTCGCACGGGCGCTCGCTCAGCAGCCGGAGGCGCTTGTCCTCGATGAACCGACCAGCAGTCTCGACCTGCGCCACCAGTTCGACGTACTGGATCACGTCGCCCGGCTCGCGGCCGAGGGGCTGGCGGTGCTGTTCGCGCTCCACGACCTCGAACTCGCCACGCGGTACGCTGACCGCCTCGTTTTCCTCGCCGACGGGGAGGTCGTGGCTGTCGGCGGCCCGGAGGTGGTCACCTCGGCCCTCGTCGCCGAGGTGTACGACATCCATGCCCGTGTCGTCGACGTGGAGGGCCACCGCGTCGTGCTGCCGGATCCCTGAACGGTCGCCGCTCCAGCCCTACTCCTCCGTAGCCCGCCCGTTCGCGTTCTCGAAGACCCCGTCGATGGCGCTCCCGTCGTCCCACTCGGCGACGTTCTCACGGATGAGTCGGTTTCTGCAAAAGCGCCATGTACGCAGCACCTTCCCAACAGCTGTTTCAGCGGCAGAGATATCGAACTAATGGGCTTCCAACAGAGCCGACCTCGACGGACCCGTATTTCAGGACACCTCAGGAGCCGTACCGCCGGGAGCGCCTCGATAGTATCCGTACGGGGCGCTGAAGGCAGTCTTTGAGAAAGAACTTTGCTACAGGTGTCACACATCCCGCTATGCATCTTCTCTGTGTCGACGACGACACGGCTTTTTTGGATCTCACAACGACGTTTTTACAGCGCAAACTCCCTGCGGCGACGATACACACCGCGACAAGCGCCCACGACGCACGGACACTCATCGAGACGGAACCGATCGCGTGTATCGTGTGTGATTATGAGATGCCGGGCCAGAACGGGATCGAGTTCCTCCATACGGTTCGTGAAACCCACCCGGAACTGCCGTTCATTCTCTTTACAGGGAGAGGCTCCGAAGAGATCGCCAGCGAAGCCATCTCCGCCGGCGTAACCGATTACCTCCAGAAACGGGGGACGGAACAGTACGACCGGCTTGCCACCCGCATCCGTCACGCAGTTGCCGAGTACCGAACGGAACGCGAACTGCGAGAGCGAGTGAAGGAACTCACTGCGGTTCAAACGATCAGCGATCTGCTCACCGACAGCGACGGTCAGTTGGCGGAGCCGCTCCAGCAAGTCGTTACGTACCTTCCACAGTCGCTGCAGTTCCCGGAAGCGGCAGTCGCTTCGCTCGCCATCGGGGAGACCGAGTTCACCTCTCCGGGGTACGAACCGCCAGTTCACCAACTCGTAGTCCATGACGTGACCACCGCCGGTACTGAACTCACACTCACCATCGGCTACACCACTGACTCGGTGTCCGAAACGGACGGCGATGTGATCCTCCCCGAAGAACGGGAGCTGGCCACCACGATCCTGCAGCTCGTCACGGCGTACCTTGACCGGCGACACGTCCTCGCAGATCTCCGGAAGGCAAACCGCCGTCTGGACCTCATCCTCGAGAACACGACCGCGGTGATGTATCTGAAGGATGCTGATGGCCGGTACGTGTTTGTGAACGCCGAATACGAGCGGTTGTTCGACATCGACTCCGAGGAGCTCGTCGGACAGTTCGATGAGGACATCCACCCACCGGAGGTCGCCGAAACCGTCCAGGCGAACGATCGCCGTGTCCGTGAAACTGGTGACCCGATCGAGGTCGAAGAACGAATCACGGTGGCCGGTGACGAGCGAACGTATCTCTCATTGAAAGTCCCCGCACTGGACACCGATGGTGAAGTAGAGGGCGTGTTCGGGGTGTCCACGGAGATCACCGAGCGCAAGGAACGAGAGCGTCAGCTCGAAGCCCTCAACAGGGAGATTCCACGGTTACTGTCCGCTGAAACGGTCGAGGAAGTCGCCGAACGCGGTGTTTTCCTCGCTCGTGAGATCTTGGGTTTACAGGCGAACGCGATTCATCTGTACGACGCGGAGAACGAAGAGCTGGCCCCTGTTGCGTACACTGATGACGTTGTGGATCTCGTCGGAGATCCCCCGACGTTTCGTGACGGAGAGAGTATCGCGTGGCGGGTGTTCGAGGACGGGGCCGTGACGGCGATCGACGACGTCCAGACTGATCCGGACATCCACAACCCGGAGTCACCGATCCGCAGCGAGTTGTACCTCCCGCTGGGAGAGTACGGCATCCTGATTGGCGGGTCGCCAACTCCCTCGGAGTTCGATTCACAAGACGTAACGATCGGCGAACTACTCGCCGCCCACCTCACCACTGCACTCTCCCAGGTCAACACCGAACAGGCGCTACGCGAGCGGGAGTCGGAGTTGGAAGCCCACAACGAACGGCTCGAACAGTTCGCCAGTATGGTCACACACGATCTGCGCAATCCGTTATCGGTTGCGTCCGGCACCCTCGAACTGTACCGGGAAACCGGGGACGCATCGCACCTCGAAACGATCGACACGTCTCTCACTCGCATTCAGGAACTCATCACCGATCTCGCCGCACTCGCACGTCACGGCATCCCCGACGAACCCCACGAGCCGGTGGAACTGTCCGAGGTGGCCCGCGACGCGTGGACGTTGATCGACACCCGGTCAGCGACCCTCTCGACGGACCCGTGCACAGTGACTGGCGATGCAAGCCAGCTCACCGCGCTCTTCGAGAACCTCTTCCGGAATGCGGTCGGACACGGCGGCGAAGACGTGACGGTTCGAGTTGGTCCGCTCGAAGACGGGTTCTTCGTCGAGGACACCGGCGACGGCATTCCCCCCGACGAACGTGACACCGTGTTCGAGCACGGCTACACGACGGGCTACAGCGGAAGCGGTATCGGACTCACGATAGTCTCACGAATCGCCCAAGCTCACAACTGGGACATCACCGTTACGGACAGCACGGAGGGCGGCGCCCGGTTGGAGTTCCGCCAGTCGCGCTCAGCCGAAACGGATAACTGAGCGGACTGTCCCTGCCGGCACATCCAAGCCTCTCCCCGTCCGAGGAGTTCCACAGCGGCAGTTCGACCCTCGATATCGTCGCCGACCGGTCGCGAGCGACGACGGACCGAGCCCCCGTCACGTTCCGCATGCTGAACCCTTTTCACTCGAAGCGACGAACTCTCGATCGATGACAGACCTCGCGGACGTAGACTTGGAGTTCGTTCAGCTCGGGGACACCGGCATCCAGACGAGCGAGCTGCAGTTCGGTACGTGGCGATTCGGCAAGGAGACCGAGGAGGGCAACGTCGAGATCGGCGAGAAGCGCGCCCACAAGCTGCTGGACGCCTACGCGGAAGCCGGCGGTCGCTACATCGACACCGCCGACGTGTACGGCGGCGGCGAGAGCGAGCGCTGGATCGGCGACTGGCTCGCCGACCGCGACCGCGAGCGCTACACCATCGCCTCGAAGATCTTCTGGCAGATCCGCGACGGCGACCCCAACAGCCGCGGGACGAACCGAAAGAACATCCGCCATCGGATCGACGCGCTGCTCGACCGCCTCGGCACCGACTACGTCGATGTCCTGTACATCCACCGATGGGACGATCAGACCGACGCTCGCGAGCTGATGAAGACGCTGAACGGCCTCGTCGAGGACGGCAAGGTACACTACCTCGGCGCCTCGACGCTGCGACCCGACGCCTGGAAGATCGCCCGCGCGAACGAGATCGCGCGCAACGAGGGGTGGGAACCGTTCTCGGTGCTCCAGCCGCGCTACAACCTCGTCGACCGCGAGGTCGAGGGAGACTACCTCGAAATGGCACGCCACGAGGACCTGGCGGTGTGTCCGTGGAGCCCGCTGGGGCAGGGCTTCCTCACCGGGAAGTACGACCGCGAGGACGGCCTCACGGGCGACTCCCGGGCCGCCGAGTCCGGCCGGTTCGCGGAGGCGTACCTCACCGAGGAGAACTTCGACGTCCACGACGAACTCGACGCCGTCGCCGACGAGGTCGACGCCTCGCCCGCACAGACCGCCCTCGCGTGGCTGATGCACCGCGACGGCGTCACGGCGCCGATCGTCGGCGCTCGGACGACCGAGCAGTTGGAGGAGAACCTCGCGGCCGCGACCATCGACCTCTCCGAGGAACAGGTCGACCGGCTCACCGAGGCGAAGGGAGGCCCGTACGCGGGGCTATAGCGTCTCCCGACGGACGCGTCCCTCCCGGGGTCACTCGTCGCTCTCCCGCGCTCGCCTAACCGCAAGTGTCGCACCGACGCCCGCGGCCGAGCCGGCGATAACACCGGCCGTGAACGCGGTGCTGCGGCGGTCGTTCGCCGACTGACGCCGCAGCGCCGAGTCGCCGTCCGTCGCGACGGTCAAGCTGTACTCGTGGACGTCGCCGGTCGTCAGTGCGCCCGTTCGCGATGCGTCGACGCGCGTGTCCTCCTCGTCTGCGATGAGTGCCCGGAGTTCGTACTCGGTATCGGCGTTCGCGAGGAGACGAATCCGATACCCGCCCGGAACAGCACCGTAACACGTTCTGATTCGCGGAAACCGACCGCGACCGCGGTCCATGTGACGGCCACGAAGCCGGCCGATCGGCTCGCCTTCGTCCGGCCCGACGACCGCCACCGCCACGTCGTCGCTGTCGACGGCGACCTGCGCGATCGGGAACGTCCCTCCACGGATCGCGTCCGCGTCGACAGTGAAGTGATCCAGTGGCCCCGCTCGATCCCGACCGGTTGTGCGTTCGATCTGATCGTAGCGGCTGTACACCATCCCCGTGTACTCGCCGTACGGTTGCATCACGAGGTCGTCGCCCCGGCGAGCGAACCGGATCGACGGCGGGCTGTTCGCGTGCGTCGCGGCCGACCGGTTCGGGTCGTACACATGCACCCTGTATCCATCGTCGAGTGGCTCGACGCGGTGCGCGAGGACCTGGTGGGCGGTCAACGAGTCGTCGAAGACGACCACCGACGCGGAGCCGGTGGCGTCGACGACGCCGCGAACGTCTCGGAGGACGGCGGCCTGGTCGAGCCATGCCGGCCGAAGGATCGCGAGTCGAGCGATCCACGATCGGAACCGAAGGAACTGGTCCGCCTGTCGGGCGACGATCTCGTCGTACACCGGTGCTTCCGGGCTGTCGAGCGGCTCGGTCGGGTGTTCGATCCCGGCGGCCCTCGGACGATCGACCGGGATCGATTTGGGGTCCCTGTGGTACGCCTGCGCGGCCAGCGTCATCCCGTAGCAGTGGCCGTTCGTTCCGGCACGCTGGGCCACCGAAGCGCGCAGTTGTCTGGCCAGCGCATCGGTAACCCCTCGAGGGAGTCCGGTCGTGTCGATTCCGAGTGTCGTTGTTGCCTCCTCACGCCACTCCCGACGGACGAGCGCCCGGACCTCTGCCGTCGGCGGCGCCGCCGGCTCCTCGAAGTACCGGGAGGTGCTTCCCCAGTTTCTGAACCCGAAGCCGTGGTCGCTCGGGACGAACCGCCGGTTCGCGGTGGCGGCGTCGGCGGCGGACCCTGATACGGCGGCCGATCCGCGCCCAACGGCGATGCCGCCGGTCGCGACGAGGCCGCAGGCACGCAGCGCCCCCCGACGCGTGAGTTCCGTCGGCACGCTCGGTTCGACGCTTATCCGGCACTTAGCGATTGTGCCCGCCCGTCAGACCGGTTGATGCATCAGGTACCTATTGTACATGGTTCAGATATTGTAGATGAGGTGAGGTAGCTGTCTATTTCGATTGCGCGAGTTCGACGCTCGCCAGCTCACCGTCCAACTCCCGTATCTCCTCGTTGTACGCCTCGACGAAGCCGCGGAACTGCGGAGCGTACTGGCGCACGTCGGCCGCGGAGGGCGCCTCGTACTGCGAGAGGAGGTAGACGCCGCCGCTGCCGCCCGCGCGGAGGTACGAGACGCCGTCGCGGTCCCACTTCAGCTCCCAGCGGGTGCCGTCGACGCGGGCGGCGTAGGTCCCGTAGTCGCCGCCCTCGTAGCGGTGTAGCTCGCCCGCCATCCGATCGCAGGCGTCGCGAACGGCGTCGAGCACGCGGTCGCGCTCGGCGACGACCGTCTCCGTCGTCGTCGGCTCCGGGAACTCCGTCGACACGTCGTCGAGGACGCCCTCCAGCGAGTCGACGTGGTCGTTGAACCCGCGAACGAACGCGTCGTAGTCCGCCAGCGCCGTCGCCAACGGTTCGGGCTCCGGATCGCGCTTCGTCGAGATCACGTACACGTCCGACCCGCTCCTCGGCGAGAACAGGAGGTACTCCAGATCGCCGCCCTCGTACTTCACCGTCCAAGTGCCGCGGTCGGTGTCGACGTCCCGACTGCCGTAGTCGCCGCCCTGCAGCAACGCCAGTTGGTAGGCGATACGGCCGGCGTGATCGCGGACCGCCTCGACGATCTCGTCGCGGTGGTCGGCGACCGCGTCCGCATCGGCGGGGTCGACCGGGGGCCAGTCAGTCACGGCTGTAGGTGGCGCTGCCGGGGCATAACCGCCGCGGTGTCGTTCGGCCGGTCCCCCGCCTTCGCCAGCTACCCGTGCGTGAAGATGTACGCCTGCCCGTCGTCGACGCCGACGCACAGGTCCAACTGCTTCGAGAGGTCGAGGCTCGTCGGGTTCTGCTTGCAGACGACGAGGTCGTCGAACGGTTTCTCACACGCCGGGCACGCGACCGCGACGGTGTTCTGGTACGACTTGATCGCGGCGTTGTCCTCGCGCTTGGTCAGCGACGTGAGCAACTCCTCCGTGTCGATGTCCATACCTCCCGATACGGGGCCCACCTAATCAATCATCAGGGAGAGGCAACCGATCGAGTCGCGTTTACAACCGTTCGATCACGGTCTCGGCGAACCGGGTCAGCTCCGACTCGGGATCGTCGCCCCCGGTTGGCGAGACGAGGACGTGGTCGACGCCAAGGTCATCGAGACCGCGGAAGTACTCGACGAACCACTCGGCACCGGCGCGATAGCCGAGGTGACGGTGTTCGGGGTCCGCGGCGGGGTCCTCGGCGAGTTCGGTTCGAACCGCCATCGCGTACGGCTTGCCGTCGGCGGCCGCGCGCCAGTCGTCGAGATACGACTCGAGCGTCGATTCGGGGAGGTGATAGAAGAACCAGCCGTCGCCGTGATCCGCGATCCACTCGACCGACTGGCGAGCGAACCCGGTCGGAAGCACCGGGATCGTGCCCTCGACCGGCTTCGGGACCACGTCGAGTTCGCCGTCGAGTTCCCCCCACGAGCCGTCGACTTCGGGGTACTCGTCGCGCCAGACCGTTCGCAGGAGCTCGACGGATTCGCGAAAACGCTCGCCGCGGTCGTCGATGTCGACGCCGAACGCCGGAAACTCGGGATCCCGGTCCCCGGTCGCGACACCCATCACCAGCCGACCGTCCGAGAGGTGATCGACCGTCGCGGCGCTCTTGGCGACGTGAATCGGGTGTCGCAGCGGGAGGACGACGCTCGCGGTGCCGATCGCGATGTCGTCGGTGTGGGCGGCGACGTGGCCGAGCCACGGCCACGTGTCGTACGTCTGGCCGGCGTCGCCGAAGCGCGGCCAGTACAGCGGCACGTCGCGTGCCCACAGCCCGTCGAAGCCGACCGCCTCCGCGTGGGCGGCCAGTCTCATCTCCTCATCGACGGAGGGGCGCGACTCGCGTGCGTCCGTCAGCGGAAACCCCACGCCGAAGGTCAGATCGTCGCCGGCGAACAGACGGCCGTACCCGCGATGGTCGCTCCAGTCGGTCACGCGCCACCGTCCGCGCCCGGCGCGTATGTCACTGGTGGTTCCGACGCCCACGGAGACGCCACTCGTTCACCGAACCCCCACGCCGACGTGACCTCACCGTCTCGTCCGGTTTCACGGCTCCTCGAACGTCGCCACGACCCCGGCGTGATCCGAGGGCCACACGGAGACGCTCCGACCCTCGTCGTCGACCTCGAGACGGTCGCCTCGCCTGTGGTTCACCCGGCGAACGTCGGTGGCCTGAAGGTCGCCCCGCCGGAGAACGGCGTCGATCCGCCTGCTCAACTCCGACTGGTCGTTGCGGAGGTCCGGCGACTGACAGCACGTGTTCCCCGTCGCCCGGGGGTTGACCCGGTCGTAGGAGTCGGTGAAGCTGTCTGTGAGCAGGTCGTAGGCGGCCGGATCGTATCCAGGGCCGCTGTTGAGGTCGCCACAGAGGACGACGGGGTTCGTTCCCCGGAGGTCGTCGAGCAACTCTCGCGCCTGCACGACGCGGAAAAACGACGACACCGACTCCAAGTGCGTCGAGACGGCGGTGAACGCGGTCTCGTCCGTCGCGACGTCGGCCCGCGCGTACCCCCGGCGGAGCGCGACCTCCTGGTCGGTGCCCGGGACCGTCAGCGGCAGGTCCGCGTCGTACGAGTTCGTGACGACGCCGTCGACGTCGACGCCGGCCCGCACGAGGAGCGCGTTCCTGTCGGTGACACGGAGGTCGACGGGCCCGTCTTCGGTCTCGGCGGGGAGTTCCGCGTCCGAGGTGGTTGCCACCGCCGCGCGGTCGTATCGAAGCCCTCGCGCCTCCAGCGCTCGCTCCACCTCCGCGAGGAGGTCGACGACCTCGGTCGCGGCGCCGTCAGCGCCCACCGACGCGAAGTCGCCCGGCTCCTGTTTCCTGAACAGTGACGCCTCCTGAAGCGCGACCACGTCGGCGTCCGCCGTCGCCACCGCCGCGGCGACGCCATCGGCCCGTGCCCGGTACTCCGCGGGCTCGATCTCCGACAGGAACCGCCCGACAGTACGGCGAAGCCCCTCGTATGAGGACGCGCCGAGCAGCCGCGAGAAGTCGAGCCCGAGATAGACGTTCTGTGTCAGCACCGTCGCCCGCGGTGGGGTCTCCGCCCGGCCCACCGTCAGACCCCTTCCCGCGACGGATGCCCCTACCGCCCCGGCCAGCCCCCGAAGGACGGCCCGACGGTTCGACCCTGAACCGGGCCCGCCCGATTTGTGCGCACGCATACCGGACGCTCGTCCGGGAATCGCTTCGTTATACGGAGGTAACGCGTCCGTAGTCGATCGGTATCGCTCCCCTCCTCGAGGACACGTCATCGGGAAACACGGGGGAGTTGAGACTACAGTGGGTTTAGCGGGCCTGTGATGCGTGGTTTCGGGCGAATTTTTCGAGGCGAAGCTGCTTAGGATCTACTCTCGATAGTCTTCTCGTGTCGTACTACTGACTAGACCGGTGAATCTCCAAGATCCCCGGCAGCGTTGCCACTCAGGAATCCGTATTGCCCCGGACAGAGTATCTCTCTATCCGATTCCGGTCTCCTTCTTCAGCAGCGTGAGCGTATTGTCGGCCGTCACAATGGGGGAGTGCTCGTATTCACCGGTCAACTCGACTTGGACGAGTAGATCAACCGCTCGCCAGATCGAGTACAAGAGACACGCGAAAGCGAAGTAGAAAAACCGCAGTCCGAAATTCGTCGACGTCGTCGCGGCCATGAATCGCTTAATCGACCGATAGCCACTCTCAATCTCCCACCGGTAGCCGTACTCACTGAGAAAACCGCCACCCCGGTTGGACATGAACACCGCGTACTGTCGATAGTCGTCGTGCTCAGAGTTCTCTTTGCGTCGGTAGATCAACGTCGTCTCATGCCACTCGTTCTTCCCGAGATGGGGTTTCCGATCGGTCTCGTACCGGTCTTGATGATGCTGGAGCAACCGCTTGGCCTGGGCTTTCTCGCTCGTCTGCATCCGCTTCGGCACGACGTACGACAGTCCACGCTGGCTGATCATCTCCAGGACGTGCTGACTATCGAACTCCCGATCCATCAGGACGTTATCGACGTGAACGAGGTCCTCAGCGGAGTCAAGTAGATCTTCAACGATTTCCTTACGTGACTCGCCTTTCCGTACCGGGCGGGCATCAAGGACGAGCGGGACTGCGTTACCGACCAACTGGACCGTGGCCCACTGGTAGGCGTACTCGTCATTCTTCTCCTTCGTCCCGATAATCTCGTGCTCGTGGCCGGTTCGGTCGCCCGTGAAGGGATCGTCCTCGGTGATGTCGATGGCGACAATACCCGCCCGGAAGAACTCCTCCGTTTCTGCGAGCTCGTCGGTGAGCTGTCGAACCCCCTATCGGTACATATCGCGGATTTGCTCGATGGAGAGACCACGAATCTGGTCGCGATGGCCGTGTCCGAGTGGTGTTCGATCACGCGTCGACTCGTGGATGAAGCTCCGAGCGCCCTCGTTGGCGGCCAAATTCTCACGGAGCCCGAGATAGGTCTGTAAGCCCCAGTAAGCGTTCTCGGGAATCTCACATCCCTCGCCACGGTTGAGCGAGAACGTGGGGAACACGACGCGACTGACGTGGTCGGTGATCTTCCCAGCCTTGTCGAGGATGGCCTGGTCGTCAGGGTCCGATTCAGCGGCGTCGTGGGCTCGATCCGGGAGGTTTCGCTCTGGGTCGCGTGGCACAGCGACATCCGCGTTCTGCGATTTGATCAAGATCGTTCGAGCCGCTTTCTGGACCGTCTCGCGAAGATCTCGCGTGAAACGCTCGTTCCAGGTGCGCCACAGTGTCGAATGATCCGGAACCGTCCCCAACTCGAGGCGTTCACAAAGTTCCGGATGGCTTTCGAGGTGCTTGACGAGAGGTGTTTCGTGCGTCCAGCCGTGGAGTTCTTTCAGAACGAACACGCGAAACAGGGTGTCCATCTCGTAGTGTGTCGGACTCTCGTAGCAGTTGTGGGCCTCGAATTGGAAGTAGGCCAGCGGAAGTTCGCAGACGAACTGCTCAACAAAGATGTGCTCTTGGTGCGTGAACCAAGCTCCTGAGACGATCCGAACGTCCGATTCTAATCCGGCAAGTGAGGTGCGATCGTACAACGGTGTCGAATCATACGCTGGCCACTCAACGTCCGACCGTCGTGCAATTTGTCGAAAGACGGTTCTCCGAGATTCAGTAGTAATGGGCACTACCGGACAATCGCTATGGTCCCCTCAATAACACGTCTACATCTAACCAAAAGGCCGGACCCGTACAGAAGCTAACGTTTTATTTGTGCTCTTTTGATTTAGTCGCTTCCACGCTCCCTCGTTCAGAACGGTCAACAGCTTCGCTTGCCGAGGCAGCCTGTTTTTGCTCTTTCACTCGTTGTTCAATCGACGCCTGCATCTCACGCATAAACTCGTCCACCGTGTTACCCATGAGGATGATTGGTCGGCCAGCGGTGAACAGTTCAGTTAGAACCTGTTCCGGGTCCGCATTCTGACTGTGGCACTCGGTCGGAACATCGACGTTTTCGGCGAACGCACGTGTGTTAGCTCCACCGACATGAGCTTCATCGATTAACTCTCGCTCGAATAGCAACTCGATATATTGAGCAAATGACGCTGTACGCCCTCGCCGGTCTCGCCGGAGGTATACGAACGGGGTGATACATTCGTCATCGACGAGCACCCGTCGAACCATCTCAGTACTTTCGACGTCGTTCACCTCGGC
>ENA-ORDC01000552-ORDC01000552.1-marine-metagenome-genome-assembly--contig:-NODE-552-length-35706-cov-8.787982_pt1 | contig 35706 bp, 33 predicted proteins | sample MGYA00237783_ERZ508515 | MGnify/ENA primary metagenome ERZ508515 (study PRJEB26186, sample SAMN06268792) | marine metagenome | isolation source: Eden Landing Ponds, San Francisco, CA, USA | place... | reverse complement strand
CCGGGCGTCGGCGCGGACGGCGAGGCGGCCGAACCGCTCGACCCCGCCCGCTCGCTGCTGTCGGCCGACTACCGCGAGTTCGCGAACACGGCCGGTCCCGACCGAACGCGGTTCTCGGCTCACGACGAGGGCGGACTCGACGATATCGCGTTCGTCGACTACCACCAGCCCGTCGTCGAGTTGCGCCAGCTGGAGAGCAAGGCCAGCGACGCCGGTATCACGCTCGAGACGAACTCTCGGTTTTACTCGCGGATGCGCGCCGCCCGCCGAACGGACGCGAAGTTCGTCCGCAACGAACGCATCCCCGACGAGGCCTACCGACTGGACCGCGACCCCGGCGAGACCGAGAACCTGCTGGGTGCGGACGGCGACGTGCGAGACGACCTCGCGGACGAGGCCGAGGCCGACGCCGAAGCTATCGGTGAGGTCGAGAGCGCGCTGGCCGTCTTCGAGCGCGAGATCGACGGCGAGTGGGACGACGTCGACGACGAGGACGTCCTGGACGACATGGGTGAGGAGGCCAAAGACCGCCTGCAGGACCTGGGGTATCTCGAGTGACCGTGTCGGACGGCGACGGCCTCCTGGAACTCCTCGACCGGCAGACGCTGCTCAAGACTGGCGTCGGGTTCGTCCTCGCGGCGGTGATACTCTACCTGCTCGCCCGCGGTATCGGGATCGAGGCGATCCGGCAGGAACTCGCCGGTGCGCGACTCCGGTGGCTCGCACTGGGCTGTCTCTCGACGGCCGTCGGCCTCGTCGCGTGGGCGAAAGCCTGGCAGGTGGTCCTCGGCGTGGTCGGCATCCCCGTCCGCTTTCGCAAACTCGTCGTCACCTACTACGCGGCGACGTTCGCCAACTACGTGACGCCGCTGGGCCAGGCCGGCGGCGAACCCTTCATCGCCTACGTCCTCGCCCGGGACACGGAGGCGAGTTACGAGGACTCGCTGGCCTCCGTGGTGACGGCCGACCTCCTCAACCTCCTGCCGTTCTTCACGTTCGCCGCGATCGGCACGGCCGTGCTCTTCGTCCGGACGACACTGCCCGACGAGGTCCGGGGGGTCGCCGTCGCTCTGGTCGTCTTCGCGGTCGGCGTGCCCGCGGGTGCGGCCGCCGGCTGGCGCATCCGCCGTCGACTCGGTCGCCTCGTCCTCGGTGTCGTCGCGCCCGTCGCCCGCCGGACGCGGTTCGTGACCGTCGAGGGTATCCGCCGGCGACTCTCCGAGCTCAACGAGGCCTTCGAGCGCATCGCGGCCGACCCACGCGCGCTCGTTCACGCGCTCGTCTACTCCTACGTCGGCTGGCTCTTCTTCGCCCTCCCGCTCTACTTCGCCGCGCTCACCGTCGGTGAACCCGTGGCGCTGTTGCTCGTCTTCTTCATCGTCCCCGCGAGTACGCTCGCCGGGCTCACACCCTCGCCCGGCGGACTGGGGGGCGTCACCGCGGCACTGGTCGCTCTGCTCGGCGTGCTCGCTGGCTTCTCGTCGGCCACCGGCTACGCCGTCGCCACCGTCTACCGACTGGCCAGTTACTGGTTCGCCGTCGGTGTCGGCGGGATCGCTGCTCTCTGGGTCGTCGCGCGAACGTGACACCCCGTCGAGGCCGCGTTCCGGCCGGTAAGCTGTTCTTGTCCTCCGTAGAACGGGACAGCCTCGGCGTCTCTTCGGTAGTTCGTTCGTAACTACAGGCTCTCTGAGACAACGCGCACCCGACCGGCGACGTCGCCGGTCGAGTGTACAATGACCTTCGAAATCCACGACACCACGGCCGTCCCGTGGCGACTGGCCGGGCAACGCGGCCTGACGCGGCGAACCGTGCTCTCGACCGGCGCCCTCGCGGTCGTCGGCCTGACGGGTTGTACCACTGCCGGTGACGGCGAGGACGGCGGTGGCGACGGCGGCGCCGACGGCGAGGGAGGTGGCGGCGTGTCGGTCGAAGACTATCCGACGGTCGAGGAGTGGCTGACCGAGACGGAGATCGGCGCCGCCGCCGACAACTACGACGGCACGATAGCCGACCAGCGAGACCAGTCCTCGGTCACGGTGGCCGTCGGTGCCGAGGGCAACGGTGGCAACTTCGCGTTCGACCCGCCGGCAGTCGCCGTCTCGACGGGGACCGAGGTCGCCTGGGACTGGACCGGCGAGGGCAATCCCCACAACGTGGAGGCGCTCCCCGAAGAGCAACTCGGCGAGTCCGACTACGAGTTCAGTTCCGGCGAGGCCGAGGGGGGGTCCGGCGTCAAATACAGTCGGACCCTGGACGATTCCGGGATCGCCCTCTATCACTGCGAACCCCACCTGTCGCTGGGAATGAAAGGAGCCATCGTCGTCGTCGAGTGACCAGTTCGGTCGTTCTCTCCCCGGTCGGTGATCGAGACGGTGCAGATCGCGTGTGAAAAGCGTGCGGGCCCCGCCCCGAAACCCAACGTTCAAGCGGTGACGGCGTTACACGGCGGGTATGTCCGCGGTTCCCCGCGACGTGCTCGCCGACCTCCCCGGAGTCGACCGCTTCGACACGCTCTCCGTACAGGTCGGTGTCATCGCCGTCGTCGCGTTGCTCGGTCGGCTCGTCCTCCTGGGTGGCCGGATCTCTCACTACGACGAGGGTCGGGTCGGCTGGTGGACGGAACACTTCCTCGACACCGGCCAGTTCGAGTACCGCTTTATCATCCACGGCCCGCTCGTCCAGCACGTCAATCGCGTCGTCTTCGACGTCCTCGGCGCCAACGACTTTACACTGCGCCTGTTCGTCGCGCTCGTCGGCGCTGCCCTCCCGCTGGCGGCGTTGCTCTTTCGCGAGCATCTCCGCCACGACGAGGTGCTGGGCGTCGCCGCGTTCCTCGCGGTCAACCCGGTTCTCGTCTACTACTCCCGCTTTTTCCGGAGTTCGCTGCTCGTCGCGACGTTCGCGTTCGTCGCCTTCGGGCTCTTTGTCCGGGCGATCGACCACCGCTCGGTCCGCCCCGCCCACCTCGGTGTCGCGTTCGTCGCACTGGCGTTCGCCGCCAAGGAGAACGCCGTCGTCTACCTGCTGTGCTGGATCGGCGCCACCGCCCTCGTGGTCGACCACTCCCTGTTCCGGACCGGCGGCGACGTCGCGGGTGTCGACTGGGCGCTGGAGCGCCTGCCCGACGGCGACACCGTCGAGTACGTCCGCGACAACGTCTGGCGCTACGTCGGCCACCTCCTCCTGGGAGCGGTCGTCTTCTTCGGCATCGCGCTGTACTTCTACGCCCCACGCTCGCCCAGCCCCGGAGCGGTCGGTTTCTGGCAGGGACTGACGAATCCGGCGCAGTTCCCCGAGATGGTCGGTCGCACGATCGACGACGTGGTCAACGGCTACGGCTACTGGTTCGGCGGCAGCGCCGACCACGGGAACCGTTTCGACTCGGTGATAGACCAGTATCTCAGCTATCTGGGCCAGTCACTCGAGACACTCAGTCAGTACGCTCTCCCGCTGATGGTGCTGTCGGTGGCAGGTTTTCTCGCCGAGCGCTACACCCGGGCCCACCCGCGGATGCTCGTGCTCTTTGCGGGCTACTGGGGGTACGTCTCCGTGCTGGGGTACCCGCTCGGGACCGACATCTACGGGGCGTGGATCCTCGTCAACGCGCTCGTCCCGCTGTCGATCCCCGCTGGCGTCGGCCTGGCGATGGTCGTGCGCTGGACCCGCGACGCGCTCCACGCCGACGCGCTCCGTTTCGGCATCTCGGTGTTCGTCCTCTTTCTGGTCGTCGGGCAACTCGCGCTCGCACTGGGCGGGGGCGTCTACACGAACACGACCAGCGACGACAACACGCTGGTCCAGTTCGCCCAGCCCGCCGACGACTTCCGGCCGGCGATGGCCGCGCTCGACGACACTGACACCGCCGACGAGTCGGCGGACGTCCTCGTCGTCGGGGGCGACTATATCCGCACGAGGACGGACGACGCGGGCAACACAGTCCTCAATCCCAGACGGGCGGGTATCGAACCCCGGTGTACGTCGATCGGGAACACGCTCCCGCTCCAGTGGTACATCGAGATGCACGACGCCCAGGGGACCTGCGCGGTGAGCGCCCAGAACGCGACCACTATCGTCGCCCAGCAACAGCCCACCGTCGTCATCGCGCCACCGACGATGCAGGCCGAACTCGCCGACGAACTCGACGGCTACACTGCCACCACCTACCGCCTGCGGACCTCCGGTAACGAGGCGGTCTTCTTCGTACGCGTGGCGAATTGAGACCCGGTCGCGAGGTCCGCTCTCGCCGTCGGCGGTCACCGCCGTCGCTGCCCGAGGAGGAATCCGACGCCGGCCACGACCAGCAGGACCGCCGCCACGACCAGCCACCCGGCGCCGACGAGTGTCCCCACCACTAGCGCCGTCCAGGCGAACCCGAATATCCCGTGGGCGAGCGCGAACAGGCCTCGTCCACGACGATAGAAGACGACCGCGCCCAGGGAGAACCCGACTGCGAGCGTCACGGCAGACAGTGCGACCGGCCGAACGACCAGTCCGCCCACCGGGACGGGGCCGACCACCGGTTCGAGGAGGAAGCACAGTCCACCCAGCCCGACGACGAGTCCGACGGCGACCGGTCCGGGTTCGAAGTCGAGCGTCTCTCTCACGCTCTCTCCGCGAACCGTGCTTGCCCGGTCGAGGATTCGGCGTCGCACGTCGGACCGCAGGTCCGTACCGAATTGAACCTTCCGACAGGGTGGCTCAGACGGGCGGAGGTCGACGGCCCCGACAGGCATATTCGGTCGAGTCACCAAGGTCCAACGATGGGGCGCGGTCGACTCGCGCAGTCGCTGGTGTTCGCGACGCTGGTCGTCCTCGCCGGGTGTGCGGGCCTCGCGGGCGAGGACTCGAGCAGTGCGGAGACGCTGACACCGGCGCCGGTCCCGACCGCGGGTCCGACGTATCCGCCGGGAGTAACCGCGTCGGGGGTCGCTCCGGCGGTGCTCGCGGACGCCCACGAGAGCAGGTTGTTGTCGGCGGGGTTCACGCTCACGAGTCACCGGCGCCTCGTCGGTCCCGGGGGGATGCTGGGCCAGACCCACCAGAGCCGTCGCGTCGCGCCCGGTGGCGAGACCTACGTCGGGGAGTTCACCCAGAGCGCGCCGAAGTACCCGCTCCAGTCGTTCCCGCGGCTCTCGCTCGGCTACTGGACCAACGGGACCGTCACCGCCTACAACCGCGAGAGTGCGCGCCCGCCCCAGTCCTACGCCTGGGTGCGCGGCGAACCGCCGACGCTCGACGTCACCCGCGCTCGCGCACTCGAGCGCTATCTCACGGCTGTCGAGACGACGGTCCGCCAGCGTGACCGCGGCGTCGTTCTGGCCGGGTCGACCGTCGATCAGCCCGGTGCGATCCCGAGGCCACCGGACGTAGAGCGGCCACGAAACGTCTCACTGACCGTTCGCGTCGACGCGGACGGCATCGTTACCGACTGGCGCCTCGCCTACAGCGGGACGGTCGCGAACCGGACCGTCCGGATCGTCGAGACGGGACGGATCACCGACGTCGGCCGAACTACTGTCGAGTACCCCGACTGGGTGGCAGCAGCCGCCGAGGCCAGGTGGACCGGCGTGTGACCGGCGGCGACTCCCGCACACGACGGTCGACAGTCGCCGCTCCAGGCGAACGGCCGGCAGTTGTTTGACGATCCACTCCCAACCGCGACCGTGAAGCAGTCACTGGGGGCGGTCTGTCTCCTCGTCCTGGCGGTACTTGCGGGCTGTGGCGGGCTGGTCGGCGACACGCCGGCCCGGTCGCCGTCGCTGACGCCCGCGCCGGTCCCGACCACGGACCAGCCGTTCCCGCCCGGCGTGAGCGAGGCGGGCGTCTCACCGGCGGCGCTCGCGACCGCCCACCGGAACCGGCTCCTGTCGACGAACTACACGATGGTGGTCCGACAGCGTGTCGTCGACGCGAACGGGACGATCATGCGGTCGACACGGCGACACCGCGTTTCGGTCGGCGGCCAACCGTACTACGGGCGGCACAACCTGACGCTGTACCGCTTTGGCACCCGCAGGCCGGTCGACCGACTCACCTACTGGTCGGGGGCCGACGGGTTCGCGACGCGGTTCTCCGGTGGGTCGGGCGAGCCGGTCCTGTACTGGTCGACCGACGGCAACCGATCGATCGACGTCGACGGGTCGGCCGGATTGACCGACCCCCTCGAGACGATGTCGTTCGCAGTCGCCGACCGCCGTGAAGCGGAGGTCGTTCTGGTCGGGTCTGCCTCGGGGGACTCGCAGCGACTGCCAGGCCCGTCGTACGTCGGCGACCGGCACAACGCCTCTGCGACGCTGGTGGTCGATATCGACGGACTCGTCACGGACTGGCGGGTCGCGTACGACGCCCGTTTCGACGAACGCCCCGTTCGAGTCGTCCACACGGTCCGGGTCACTGACCTGGGAACGACGACGGTCCAGCGACCGGACTGGGTCGACGCGGCGAGCGAACTGGCCAGTCGATGACACGGAAAACCGGGAAATGTCAGGTCCACGGGAGCGTGAATCGCCAGATCGCTCCGACAATTGCTCTCAGGCGAGGTCGTGGAGGTTGTCGACGACGGCGTCGGTGTACTCGGTGGTACCGAGTTTCTCGGCACCCTCGATGCTGCGGGCGAAGTCGTAGGTGACCTTCTTGTCGGAGATCGTCGCCTCGACGGCGTCGCGGACGAGGTCGGCGGCGTCCTTCCAGCCCATGTAATCGAACATGAGCTGACCGGAGAGGACCAGCGCCGTGGGGTTGGCCATGTTCTGGCCGGCGCGCTTGGGGGCGCTCCCGTGGACGGGTTCGGCGAGCACGCGGGCGTCACCGAAGTTCGCGCCGGGCGCGAAGCCGAGGCCGCCGACCTGGGCCGCCGCGGCGTCGGAGAGGTAGTCGCCGTTGAGGTTGGGCATCGCCATCACGCCGAACTCGTCGGTGCGCAGTTGCATCCACTGGAGCATGGCGTCGGCCAGGCGCTCCTCGACCATGACGGCACCATCGGGGATGTCGATGTCGTCCTGGGTCTCCCACAGCGAGTCGGGCGCGGCGAACACCTCGTCGTCGGGGTACTCCTCGTTGGCGACCTCCATCCCCCACTCGGAGAACTGCCCCTCGGTGAACTTCATGATGTTCCCCTTGTGGACGAGCGTGACCTTCTCGCGGTCGTGTTCGAGCGCGTAGTCGATGGCCTTGCGGACGAGTCGCTTCGACCCTTTCTCGCTGATGGGCTTGACGCCGATCCCGATGGGACCCTCGTGCATCGTCTCGTCGAAGCCCATCTCGTCTTCGACGAACTCGCGGACCTGCTGGACCTCCTCGGTGCCCTCCTCCCACTCGATACCCGCGTAGACGTCCTCGGTGTTCTCCCGGAAGGTCACCATATCCATCTCCTCGGGGGCTTTCACCGGCGACGGGACGCCGTCGAGGTAGTACGTCGGGCGGACGTTCGCGTAGAAATCCAGTGTCTGTCGCAACGCGACGTTGAGCGAACGGAACCCGGCGCCGACGGGCGTCGTCAGCGGACCCTTGATCGCGACGCGGAACTCGTCGATGGCGTTGACCGTGTCGTCCGGCAGGTTCTCGTCGTACTTCTCGCGGCCGGACTCGCCGGCGAACACGCGCATCCAGGCGATGTCGCGACCGGTCGCCTCCGCGGCGGCGTCGAGGACACGCTGGGCGGCCGGGCCCACGTCTTTCCCGATCCCGTCCCCGTGGATGATCGGGATGATCGGATCCTCCGGAATGTCGAGTTCGTCGGCGTCCTCGTCGACGACCTCGATGGGTGTTCCGTCCGCCGGCACTTCGACCCTGTCGTATTCGTAATCCATGGGCCGGAGTTGCTGATTCGCCCCTAAATGCATGCCGTTTTCCGCGAGTAATCCCCGACTTCGTCTCGATCTGCACAATATCGTTCTCCGTTCCAGAACAGAGTTGTGTATCTATTTCACTGGATCGACGATGAACGAATCTCCGTCAGACGATCGACGTGTCGTGTGTGGACAGCCCTCACACGAATGGGCGGACTGACACGCCATCGCGCGTGGTCGGTCGGCGAACTGGAGACGGGACAAACTAAGTTCCGACCGTCCCACGGGCGGGACGTGCAAGTCATCGCCCACGGCGGCGCGGGCTCGCCCGCCGAGGAACCCGACGACCGGGCGGCCGTCCTCACAGAGGCGGTCGACTGCGGCGCCGAGCAGTCGACGCCGCTCTCGGCCGTCGCCGCGACAGTTCGCGTCATGGAGGTCGACCCGCGATTCAACGCCGGTATCGGCGGTGCCGTCCAGAGTGACGGCGTCCCGCGCACCGACGCCGGCGTGATGTGTGGCGACGGTCGAACTGGGGCGGCCGCCGCCATGCCCGGTGTCGCTCACGCCGTCGACGTCGCCCGCGCGGTCGCGACCGAGACGCCCCACGTCATGCTGGCCGGCGAGCGTGCCGTCGCCTTCGCCGATTCCGTCGGCGTCGAGACCGGTGTCGACCTCTGGAGCGAGCACTCCCGCGAGCGGTGGGCCGACCCGCCCGGGTGTGACGGGACGGTCGGTGGCGCCGCGGACATCGACGCGCAACTCTCCTGGGTGCGCGAGCGCTTCGGCGGCGACGGCAAATCCCCCGACGGCGACGGATCAGACACCGTCAGTGATGGAAACGCTGACGCCGCCGCACGAACCGCACAGCCCCGCGACCACGACACGGTCGGCGCGGTCGCGACCGACGGTGAGGAAGTCGCGGCCGCCACCTCCACGGGCGGGCGCTGGTACGCCCTCGCCGGCCGGGTCGGCGACGTCCCGCAGGTCGGCGCGGGCTTTTTCGCTTCACCCGCAGGCGGCGCGAGTGCGACCGGCGCCGGCGAGGATATCGCCCGTGAGGGGGTCGCCCGCCGGGCGGTCGAACTGCTCGAAGAGGGTGCCGACCCACCGGCCGCCGCACGTCTCGCCATCGCGGAGTTCGACGAGGCGACCGACAGTGACGCGGGCGTGATCGTCATGGATAGTGAGGGGCGGGCCGGCGAGGCGTACAACAGCGCCGCGATGCAGACGGCGCGGTACTGACGAGCGGGCCGGAGAACACGGAAACGCTTTCAGCGACCCGGACGAACCGGGCTGTATGAGCGACGTGGACTTCGAGTCCGAGGAGTACGAGAAGTGTCGCGAGGCCGGCGAGATCCTCGCGCAGGTACGAGACGAGGCCGCAGAGCGCGTCGAAGTCGGCGCCAGTCACCTCGAACTCGCCGAGTGGGCCGAAGACCGCATCCGCGAACTCGGCGGCGAGCCCGCCTTCCCCGTCAACATCAGCATCGACGAGGAGGCCGCCCACGCCACACCGAGCGTCGACGACGATTCGACGTTCGGCGAGGAGATGATCAACCTGGACATCGGCGTCCACGTCGACGGCTGGCTGGCCGACACCGCGGTGACGGTCGACCTCTCGGGCAATCCGGAACTCGCCGAGGCACCCGCCGAGGCCCTCGACGCGGCCATCGACGTCGTCGAACCGGGCGTCGAGACCGGCGAGATCGGCGCCGCCATCGAGGAGGTCATCGACGGCTACGGCTACAACCCCGTCGTCAACCTCACCGGGCACGGCCTCGGTCACTGGGAACAGCACACGACGCCGAACATCCCCAATCGTGCCGTCTCACAGAGCGTCGAACTCCAGGCCGGCGACGTGGTCGCCATCGAACCGTTCGCCACCGACGGCGGCGGCAAGGTGCGAGAGGGGAGCGACGAGGAAATCTTCGCCCTGGAACACGAGGGCTCCGTTCGCAATCGTGCCGCCCGCCAGGCGCTCGACCAGATAACCGAGGAGTTCCGGACGCTCCCGTTCGCGACACGCTGGCTCGACGTCTCCCGCCCGTCGATGGCCCTGCGCCGCCTCCAGCGCCAGGACATCGTCCACGGCTATCCGGTACTCAAAGAAGAGGACGGCTACCTGGTGAGTCAGAAAGAACACACGATCATCGTCACCGACGACGGCTGTGAAGTGACGACGCGAAGTCGGTAATCGCCGGTCTCCTGCGAACGACCGCCGGGAATCGACGGCGAACGCACCGGTCACAGAGAGGTGGATTCATACGCGGGGACGGTCTACCCAGAGGTAATGGCAGCAGCGGACGACGCCGACGCCACGGCGGGGATCGACGGGCCGCTGTGGACCGAGACCCACCAGCCGACTATCGAGGAGTTACCACAGCCACAGGTCCGCGAGCACCTCGGACGCGTCCTCGAAGAGCCGATGAACCTGGTCGTCCACGGGCCGCCGGGCGCGGGCAAGACCGCCGCCGTGCGTGCGCTGGCCGACGAACTTCACGAGAGCGAGGCCGATCTCGTCGAGATCAACGTCACCGACTTCTTCGGCATGACGAAAAAGGAGGTCAGCAACGACCCGCGGTTCTCGCGATTCATCGACGCCAAACGCCGTCGCGAGTCCTCGAAGGCCGACCTGATCAATCACGTCCTCAAGGAGTCGGCGAGTTACGCACCGGTCTCGGGGTCGTTCAAGACGGTGTTGCTCGACAACGCCGAGGGGGTACGCGAGGACTTCCAGCAGGCGCTCCGGCGGGTGATGGAACGCCACCACGAGGCGACGCAGTTCGTCATCGCGACCCGGCAACCGTCGGCGCTGATCCCGCCGATCCGCTCGCGGTGTTTCCCGGTCCGCGTGCGAGCGCCGACCCACGACGAGACCGTCCGGGTGCTCGAACGGGTCGCGAGCGCCGAGGGGGCCGCATACGACGAGGAGGGCATCGAGTACGTCGCCGGGTTCGCCGACGGCGACCTGCGGAAAGCGGTGTTGAGCGCCCAGACCACTCACGAACAGGAAGGCGAGATCACGATGAACGCGGCCTACGAGGTGCTGGGGTCGCTTGGCGTCGACGAGCGAGTCGGCGAGATGATCACCGCCGCGGAGGCCGGCGAGTTCACCGACGCGCGGAAGACCCTGGACGAGTTGCTCGTCGACGAGGGCTACAGCGGGAGCGAAGTACTCGCCGACGTCCTGACCGTGGCGCGGTCGCGCTACTCCGGTGCGAACCTGGCGCGAGTCCACCGCTTTGCGGGCGATATCGACATGGACCTGCAGGAGGGGACCAACGACCGCCTGCACGTCTCGCACCTGCTCGCCGAACTGGGCGAGATGCAGACGAGCTAGGTGCTGTCCTGCGCCTGACGCCACGCCAGTCGGTGGAGTCGGCCGGGCACCGGGGCCAGGAGACGGGCGCGAGAGGCCGGACGGTGCGGTCCGTTCGAAATCCTTTTACGCGTTTCGCGGGGAGAGAGAGTAACAATGGACGTCGATATCATCGAAGAATCGGAGAACCCCATGCTCCACCGGACGGACGTGCGGTTCGAGGTCACGCACGAAGAGGCGACGCCCTCGCGCCTGTCGGTGCGGGACTCGCTTGCGGCGATGCTCAACAAGGACGCCGAGGAAGTCGTCGTCCACGAACTCGACACGAAGTTCGGTATGCGCACCACCGTCGGGTACGCGAAGGTCTACGACAGTCCCGAGCACGCCCGCGACGTCGAGCAGGACCACATGCTCGACCGCAACAAGATCGCCGCCGACGGCGAGGAAGAGGCCGAGGAAGCATAGATGCCCCGCCACGAGTTGTACGAGGACGACGGCACCACCGAGCGTGAACAGTGCCCCCGCTGTGGCGACAGCTTCCTCGCCGAACACGGCGACCGCAAGCACTGCGGGAAGTGCGGTTATACCGAGTGGGAATAGGCGGCCAGCGCCGAACGACGACTGCGCCGGTCACACAAGATTGATAGTCAGCGGTGCGTACTGTCTGTCTGAATGACTGGTTCCCAGCCCCACTCCCGGCGTCCCGGACGACTCCGGCCCCTCCTCGGAGCGGTTCGCGACGACCTCCTGACGGTCGTCGCCGCGGTCGTGGTGTTTTCGACCGGCGGCCTGGCCACGTTTCTCTGGCTGCGTGCCGTCGCCTGGTCCGCGCTGAAGGCGGATCTGTCGGGATCAGCGGGAACTATCGTTGCCGTCACGCCCTGGGACGTCATCCTCCTGCAGGCGACGGTGGCGCTGGCCGTCGGGCTCGTCTTCGCGCTCGAAGTCGTGTGTTACCGCGAGCGCGACGCCCTCCTCGCGGGCTCCTGGCCCCGCTTCCCGCTCTCGGCGGGTGTGCGCCGGGTGCTGGCGGTCGCTGGCCTCGCACTCTTCGCGCTCGGCGCGCTGGCAGGCTACGAACGGGTCTTTCCGGTCGTCGTCGAGGCGCTCGGCGCTGGGGGACAGTGGAGTATCGTCGGCCTGGGGCGGGTCGCCGCCGTCGTCGCCGTCGTCTCCGGGCTGGCCGCCCAGGCGCTTCTCGTGGTGGTCGTCCTCGTCTACGGACAGGGCGGCCCCCCACCAGCGACCACTGACTCCAAGACCCACTGAGTACGGCGGTCACTCCTCCAGCGTCTCGTCCGCTCGCTCGGCCCGTCGCCGCCCGGCGCGTGACCGCAGGACGTCGGGGTCTCTGTTCCCCGCTCCCGTATTGCGTATCACGACCGTGTCGTCGGGGCCGAACTCCCCCTCGGCGCAGTCGAGACAGGTGAGTCCGTCGTGGGTTGCCGCGTGTGTGCCCGGGTGCGACGGCGAACCCCCGACTCCGGATTTATAATGAATAATCACGTAGGACGAGACATGAGTGACGCCGAAGACCCTGGCGCCGCGGAACCGCACGCACACCACGACCACGAGCACGACCACGGGGTCGAGGGGCCGGGATACGCGACGCCCCAGGCGGCCATCGAGGAGGCCGAACGCGAGCGGACGGCGTACGTGATGGGCCTGTACGCGGGGACGGACGTGGCGGCCCCGGATTTCCTGGCGGTCGTCGACGTCGACCCCGACTCGGACACCTACGGGGAGGTCGTCAACAGGCTGGAGATGCCGAACAGGGGGGACGAACTCCACCACTTCGGGTGGAACGCCTGTTCCTCGTCGTGTCACGTCGACGGGCTGGAGCGCCAGCACCTGGTCATCCCCGGCCAGCGCTCCTCGCGGATCCACGTCGTCGACACGAAAGAGCGGCGTGACCCCGAGTTCGAGACCGTCATCGAACCCGAGGAAGTGTACGAGTACGACCTCTCGGCGCCCCACACCGTCCACTGCATTCCGGACGGGGAGATCCTCGTCTCGATGCTGGGCGACGCCGAGGGCGAACTCCCGGGAGGCTTCCTCGAACTCAACGACGACTTCGAGATCGAGGGGCGGTGGGACACGGCCGGCGACATCGAGATGAACTACGACTTCTGGTACCAGCCCCGCCAGAACGTCATGCTCTCGACGGAGTGGGCCGCCCCGAAGACCTACTATCCGGGCTTCGACCTGGAGGACGTCGAGGCGGGCAACTACGGCCAGCGCCTGCACTTCTGGGACTGGGAGAACGGAACGGTCGAGCAGACCATCGACCTGGGTGAGGACGGGCTCATCCCGCTCGAAGCGCGGTTCCTCCACACGCCCGAGAGCACGCACGGCTTCGTCGGCGCCGCCCTCTCGTCGAACATCATCCACTTCGCGGAGCGGGACGGGGAATATTACGCCGAACCGGCCATCGAGTTCGACGACCGCGAACACCCCGACTGGGATATGCCCGTCCCGGCGCTGGTGACGGACATCCTGGTCTCGATGGACGACCGCTATCTCTTCGGGTCGAACTGGCTCCACGGCGAGGTGTGGATGTACGACGTCTCGGACCCCTCCAGTCCCCGGCGGGCCGACTCCATCTCCGTCGGGGGCTACTTCGGCGACATCCAGGCGGTCCAGGGACGAGATATCGTCGCCGGCCCGCAGATGCTCCAGCTGAGTCTCGACGGCGAGCGCCTCTACTGGACGACGTCGCTGTTTTCCTCCTGGGACGAACAGTTCTTCCCCGAAGAGGGAGCAAAGGGGTCGGTCATGCTCAAGGCCGACGTGAACCCGCGCAAGGGGACGATGGAACTCGACGAGGACTTCCTCGTCGACTTCGGCGAGATGCCCGAGGGACCGGCCCGCGCCCACGAGATCCGCTGGCCCGACGGCGACTGCACGAGCGACGTCTGGCAGTGAATGGTCGGGACCTACCGGGTGAAACTGGCCTGGCGGGACGGTCCCGAGGAGACGCTGGCGGTCCCGGCGGGCGAGACGATACTCGACGCCGCGGAAGCCGCAGCGATCGGACTCCCCTTCGGCTGTGAGACCGGTGCGTGTGCGACCTGTACCGCACGCCTGCTCGACGGGGAAGTCGAACACCTGCGGGAACCGCGAGCGCTCAAGGAGCGCCACCGCGAACAGGGGTACGTCCTCACCTGCGTCGCGACGCCGCAGACCGACTGCCGCCTCGAAGTCGGCGCCGACGTGGCCGGCGACCTCGTCTCGAACCCCTGGAAGTGACCGCGGGGGCCGTCACAGACGCGCTCAGTACGCGTCGTCCCGGAGCGAAACCGCGTGGGCGATAGTTCCGCCGACGTCCGCACCGTCGGCGGGGACGTACTCCAGGCCGACGCTCCCCTCGTAGCCGGTGTCGGCGATGGTCTCGAAGACGGTCGCCCAGTTCACTTCGCCCGTGCCGAGTTCGTGGCGGCCCGGGACGTCCGCGACGTGGTACATGCCCACGTACTCGCTGAACGTCTCGATACGGGAGACGAGGTCGCCCTCGGTTATCTGCTGGTGGTAGACGTCGAAGAGCAGGCGGACGTTCGGGTGGTCGACGGCCGCGACGACCTCGACGCCGTGGTCGACGGTTTCGAGGAAGTACCCCGGGTGGTCGACCCGCGTGTTGAGCGGTTCGACGACGAGCGTGACGTCCGCTTCGGCGGCCGCCGGCGCTGCCGCCCGCAGGACCGACACGACGGCGTTCGTCTGCGTGGCGCGCTCCACTCCGGTCTGGTCGGGGCCGACGGTGACGACGACGCGGTCGACGTGGTCGCCGACCGTCTCGCAGGTCTCCTCGATAGCGGCGACGGCGTCGTCGTGACAGTCCGGGTCCGTTATCGCGGGGGCGTCGTTCCCGACGTTGCCCGCCGCGCCGCCCGCGCCCGTACTCGTCCAGTCGACGTCGTGCTCGTCGCAGGCCGCGACGAGTTCGTCGACGTCGGCGTCGCGCCAGCCGAGGTACTCGACGCCGTCCGCGCCGGCGGCCGCTACCCGCTCGACGAACTCGCTCGCGCTTGTCTCGGGGTAGGTCGCCCACTTCGTCGCGTGTACGTCGAACATACTCCCACACTCGCTCCCGCGCGTGTTGGCCGTTGGGGAAGCGGTGGATTGCGGTGTGTTCCGGCCCGGCGAACCGGCCGCGACCTGTGGGGGGTTGGCCGACGACGTCCGGTGGTCCCGTGGCGGGGTCACTCGACCCAGGCGTAGTGCGAGTAGAAGAACGTCGACTCGTCGGTTTCGTACTCGACCGTGACCGTATGGCTCTCCCGCTGGCCGGGTGCGACCGTAACGTCCGTGGTGTTCGAGAACGGCTCCTCGAACGCGTCCGAGGAGATCCGGGCTCCCAGCGTCGCCGAGCGGGACTCCTCGCCCAGGTTTTCGACCTCGGCGGTGACCTCTATGGCGCTCTCGCCGGAGACGGAGTCGCCCTCGGAATCTATCACGACGAGGTAGTCAGCGTCGGTCGGGTCGTCGACGTCCGACGGGGGTTCGTCCCTGAGCGAGAGGTCGTAACTGAAAACCGTGATCCCGCCGCCGTGATTCGTCGTCACCTTGAGACGGACGTCAGTTCTCTCGCCCGGCGCGAGCGTGACCTCGCGGTAGTTGGCGTGACTCTGGTCGTCTATCTCCACGCGGCCGACGAGGACGCCCGACTGCTCCACCGGTGCCTCGTTTTCGACGGTCCCCGTCAACAGCACCGCCTCTCCGTCGGCGTTCTCTGCCGTGTCGGAGTCGACGAGGGACAGTCCCGGCCCCTCCTCCACCGTGAGGGCGTCGCTGACTGTTTCGTCGCCGAGTCGGACCTCGAACGAGTACTGCCCCGCGTCGCCGTACTCGGCTTCCCAGGTCAGCGTCAGATCCGTCTCCTCGTTGCCCGCGACGGTGACCTCGGCGGAGTCCAGTTCCGCGCCCGCCGCGTCGGCGAGTGTGACCGTCCCCGACCCGGTCTCGTCGCCCTCGTTCCGGACCGTCACGGTGACCTCGACCTGCTCGCCCTCCCTCACCGGTTCGTCTGCCTGCACCGAGAGCGAGAACGACGCCGGCGCCGGCGTCGACGTCGGCGTGGGCGTGGCCGTCGACGTCGGCGTGGGTGTCGCCGACGGTGTGGCCGTCGACGTCGGCGTGGGTGTCGCCGACGCGCCCTCAGTCGCCTCCCGGGTGGTCGTTCGGTCGGGCGTCGATTCCGGTCCGGAATCGTCGTTATCGCCACTGTCGCCGCCACAGCCGGCGATTCCGGCCAATCCGACGACCGTTCCCGTGAGGAACCGTCGTCGCCTGATTGCCCCGTCACGATCCGCCGTGTCGTACTGATCCATACCCCTCAAGTTATTGAATTTTCATTTAAGACTTCCTTTCGATTTTCAAACAGTGATAATTGCGGACGGGGTTCGCCTCGTCGTCGGACTGGTCCCCGGTCTCCAGTATCCGGGGTCGAGACCGAAGTCGTCTTTTCCGCGGGGGGCCGACACCCTGCAATCGATGGCGTCGACCGGGCAACTCGCGGATTCGGGACTGCGGCGAGTGCTGGGTATCGAGGGGACCGCGTGGGCGGCCAGCGCCGCCGTCTACGACGTCGCCCGCGACGAGGTGACGATCGAGAGCGACCCCTACGAACCCGACAGCGGCGGCATTCACCCCCGCGAGGCCGCCGAACACATGAGCGACGCCGTCCCCGCAGTAGTCGAGCAGGTACTGGAGGGCTGTCAGTACGATATCGACGCCGTCGCCTTCTCGCGCGGGCCGGGACTCGGTCCTTGCCTGCGGATCGCCGGCACCGCCGCGCGCGCGGTCGCCCAGCGCTTCGACGTCCCCCTCGTTGGCGTCAACCACATGGTCGCCCACCTGGAGATCGGCCGTCACCGGTCGGGATTCGACGCACCGGTCTGTCTGAACGCCAGCGGCGCGAACGCCCACGTTCTGGCCTACCGCAACGGCAACTACAGGATGGTCGGCGAGACGATGGACACCGGCGTCGGCAACGCTATCGACAAGTTCACCCGTCACCTCGGGTGGTCCCACCCCGGCGGCCCGAAAGTCGAAGCCCGCGCTCGCGAGGGGGAGTACGTCGAGTTGCCCTACGTCGTGAAGGGGATGGACTTCTCGTTTTCGGGGATCACCTCCGCGGCAAAGCAGGCCGTCGACGACGGCCAGCCGGTCGCGGACGTCTGTCGGGGCCTGGAGGAGACGGTGTTCGCGATGCTGACCGAGGTGAGCGAGCGGGCGCTCTCGCTCACCGGTCGAACCGAACTCGTTCTCGGGGGTGGGGTCGGCCAGAACGACCGCCTCCAGCGGATGCTCGAGGAGATGTGTACCCAGCGGGGGGCCGAACTGTTCGTCCCCGAGGACCGCTTTCTCCGGGACAACGCCGGGATGATAGCGGTGCTCGGTGCGAAGATGGCCGCGGCGGGCGATACGCTCTCGATCGCCGAGTCGCGCATCGACTCGGATTTCCGCCCGGACGAGGTGCCGGTCACCTGGCGCGCGGCCGAGAGCCCCACCGCGGCGGGCGGACCCAGCGACGCCGGTGACCGGTCGGCCACCCAGCAGGGCGCGGAGGCGACGGTCGAGTTCGTCGACGGCAGCGTCGTCAAGCGCCGTCTCCCCCGGACGTATCGTCACCCCACACTCGACGAGCGACTGCGCCGCGAGCGCACCCGTCAGGAGGCGCGGCTCACGAGCGAGGCACGCCGTCACGGCGTCCCGACGCCGGTCGTCCGCGACGTCGACACGGCCGAGGCGACGATCACCTTCGAGTACGTCGGGGACTGTGACCTGCGCGACGCCCTCGACGCCGAGCGCGTCCGGGCGGTCGGGCGACACCTCGCGACGCTACACGACGCGGGGATCGTCCACGGTGACCCGACGACGCGCAACGTCCGAGTCGAACGGTCCGCAGGCGATTCGGCGCCCGAAGCCGACGAGGGGGTCGACGGCGCCGGTCGCACCTACCTGATCGACTTCGGGCTGGGGTATACGAGCAGGGACGAGGAAGACCACGCGGTCGACCTGCACGTCTTCGGCCGGAGCCTGGCGGGGACGGCCGACGACGCCGGGACACTTCGGGCGGCCGCAGAGACGGCCTACCGGGAGACGAGCGAGCGCCCGGACGCGGTACTGGGACGCCTGCGGTCGGTCGAAGGGCGCGGCCGGTACCAGTGACTGCGGGGACCGTCTCGGACGGGTGCGGTTCAGTCGTCGGTCGTCAGTCGTTGGTCGTCAGCCGTCAGCCGTCGGTCGTCAGCCGTCAGTCGTCGGTCGCCGGTCGGGCGTGTCACCGAACCGGCCGGTATTAAGTGCCCATCGGTGGTTCGACCGCGTATGGACGAAGCGCTCGCGGTCTTCGACGAGAACGGGATCGAACTGCTGGAGGAAGCGGGGGAACTCGCGGCGGGAGTCGACGCACACCTGACGGTGCTGGCGCTGATGACCGAAGACGAGTTCGACCAGGTAGCCGAGACGCTCGACGCGGTCGCCGAGGAGGAACACACCGGCTACGGGAGCGGTATCGTCCTCGACGCGGCCAAACAGGAGGCCCGCGAGGCAGTTCGCGACTACTACAACGACCTCGACCTGGAGTGGGACGTGACCGGGACCGTCATCGACGACCAGGGTGCCGCGGCCGACGGCATCCTCGAAACCGCCGAGGAGGCGGGCGCCGACCACGTCTTCCTGACCGGCAAGCAGCGGTCGCCGACCGGCAAAGCCGTCTTCGGCGACCGCGCCCAGGCGGTCATCCTCAACTTCGACGGGCCCGTCACGACGCTGCTCGACTGACAACAGAAGACTTACTCCCCAGGCGGGGTGGTTTCGGGCAATGACAGACAGTGAGTCGTTACGCCGTCGGACCGTACTCCGGACGGTCGGTATCGGCGTCGCCGGCGTCGCGGCCGGGTCGAGTGTCGCCGCGGGTGCAACTGCAGACGCCCGGGCGGGCCAGTCGGACGGGGCTGGCGACCGTCGAGCACAGGTGACGACGACGGCCGGTGACGGGGACGGTGACGACAGCGGCCCCCTCGCGGACGGTCGCGTCTGGGGGCAGTTTCAGGCCGACGCCACCAACAGCGGTCACAGCGCCGCGACGGGGCCCCGGTCGGGTGCCGTCGCCTGGACCTACGACACCGGCGAACCCAACGAGTCGCTCCCGACGCCGACCGGGACGGCGACCCGCTCGCCGGGTGACTACGCCAGTGTGCTCTCCTCGCCAGCAGTGGTCGACGGCACCGTCTACGTCGGGAGTACGGACGGGAGCGTCTACGCGCTCGATCTCACGAGCGGGGACGAGCAGTGGTCGGTCGAGACCGGCGATGGCGTCCTCTCCTCGCCGGCGGTCGTCGACGGGACCGTCTACGTCGGGAGTCACGACCGGACGCTGTACGCGCTCGATGCCGACAGTGGCGACGAGGAGTGGGCCTTCGACGCCGACGGGAACGTCTTCTCTTCGCCCACCTACCACGACGGGACCGTCTACGTGGGGAGCCAGGCGGGGACGACCTACGCGGTCGACGCCGACAGTGGCGACGAGGAGTGGGCAGTCTCGACTGGTGGCCGGGTCGACTCGACGCCCGCTGTGGCCGATGGGCGGGTCTACGTCGGGTACTACCTGCCGGACAACCAGGGCGGGATCCGTGCGCTGGACGCCGCCGACGGGAGCGAGGTCTGGACTCAGGAGACGACCGGCGCAGTCCCCTGTTCGCCGGTGGTCGCGGACGGTGTCCTCTACGCTGGCGACTATGGATTCGGGCTCTACGCGATAGACGCCGAGAGCGGCGACGGTATCTGGGCGCGCCGCCTCGATGACTGGGTCCTCGCCTCGCCGGTCGTCGCCGACGGCACCGTCTACGTCGCCGGCTACGACAGCACCGTCTGGGCGTTCACGGCGGGCAGTGAGAATGACGGGGGCTCCGTCGAGTGGTCCTACGACACCGGGGCGGCCATTCTCTCCTCACCCGCCCTCGCCGACGGCGTCCTCTACGTCGGGAGCAACGACAACCGACTCCACGCGGTCGACATCGAGACTCAGGAGGCGCTCTTTACCGTCGAGACCGGCCAGCAAGTGTTCTCCTCGCCGGCAGTCACCGACGGTGCGGTGTTTTTCGGGAGCAACGACAGCCTGGTCTACGCCGTCACCGACGACGGCGAAGCCCCGGGAACCCCGACGCCGACAGCCACGCCCACCGACACGCCGACGACGACCGGGAACGGCCCCGGGTTCGGCGCGGTCGCCGGCCTCGCGGGCCTCGGACTGGGTGCCTGGTCCCGGCTCCGGACCCGCGACGACGCCGACGAGTGACCGGCTCGGGCGTCGGGAGTCGAACGCCGCAGCGCGAAGTCCGACGAGGACGACGACGGCTCTCGAACCGGGACACTGGCGTTCGTGGTGGACAAACGACTTAACCCGGCCGGTCGTACGGCGGGGTATGGTAGAGAAACCGACTTCTGGCCGGTTGTTCGGGGTCCCGTACAACTTCGAGCGGCCGACGCTCCGGCGGATGCTCTCGACGTACTGGCAGCCCGACGAGGGGATGCTCGTCGAGAAACCGTTCGGCGTCGGCTACACGCTGAACATGGCGAACTGGCGGTCCTGGCTCGTCCTGGCGGTCACGCTCGCGCTCTGGTGGCAGTCCAAGGGCGCCGGGACAGACGAAGAGGACGACGACGCGGTCGACGTCATCGTCGAGGACTGACGGCCTGTGCCTGCGGACGCGTCGACGACCGCGCCGTGACCGACTCGCGCTGGGACCCACCTGCGCCGTGACCGACTCGCGCTGGGACCGACGACTCTTTGCACGCGGCGCGCTCGCTTGCGTCCATGACGCTCCGTTTCGTCACGACCAACGCCGGGAAGGTCCGCGAGGCGCGCGAGTACCTCGCCGGCCCCGTCGAGCAACTCGACTTCGACACGCCGGAGATCCAGAGCGACGACCTCGGCGCCGTCGCGGCCCACAAGGCGCGTGCGGCCTACCGTCACGCCCGCGAACCCGTGATCGTCGACGACGCCGGCCTCTTTATCGACGCGTTCGAGGGCTTTCCGGGCCCGTACTCGGCCTACGTCGAGGACACCGTCGGCGTCGAGCGCGTCTGGCGACTGACCAGCGACGAGGACGACCGGGCGGCCGCCTTCCGGGGTGTCGTCGCCTACTGCGACGGTGCGGGCTTCGAGGCGACGCCCGAACCCGTCGACCGCGAGGAGCGCCGCGGCCAGGACCAGGCCGCCGCCGAGCGGCCGAGTGCGACCACCGACGAGCAGGTTCGCGGTGCCACCGCCGGCAACGGGGACGCTGCCGACGATGCGCTTCCGGTCAAACTCTTCGAGGGAGTCGTGCCAGGGGAGATCGTCGCGCCGCGGGGCGACGGCGGCTTCGGCTACGACCCCATCTTCGAGTACGGCGACCGGACGTTCGCAGAGATGGCGCCCGACGAGAAAAACGCCGTCTCCCACCGCGGCCGCGCACTCGAGCAGTTCGCCGAGTGGTACGCCGCCGCCGACCGCTAATTCTCACGGTTGCACGGTTTCTGACGGCGAAAGTAGTAGATAGCAGCGAAGCCGTTACTCGCGCGGGTCCCGGTCGGGGCCCGGATACTCGCCGCTCTCGGCGGCTTCGTAGAGCGATTCGGGGTCGAACAGCGTCGCGAACGCCCGCGGGTGTTTGACGCTGGTCTCGACGCGCCCGCGGATGGCCGCGCCGGCGCCCGCCGAGCGCAGTCCCTCCTCGAAGGTGAGGACGTGCATCGCACCCCCTCTGTAGGCCGAGGCGAGCGCCGGGTGGTCACCCGCGGGGTGGCCGACCGGTTCGCGCAGCGACTCGATCCGGTCGCGCCAGTCGGCCGCGAGGCCGGCATCGTCCTCCACGAGCGTCGCGACGACTGCCTCGGCGTCGTCGAGCAACGGGTCGCTCGCGACGAGCGCGACCCATGAGTGGGCGCGCACCGCGTCGAGCGCGTCGCGGGCGTCGCCGCCCACGAGCAGGTCCGCCGCGAGGACGTCCGCGTCGGCGACGACCCGTGCAGGACTCGGGTCGACCGGGTCCGGGTCCAGATCCGACTCTTGCTCCGGGTCGGTGCTGTCGGCGTCCGCGGTCCGTTCGCTCTCGTCTGGCCGCCCGCCGGCGGTCGCTTGCGCGTCTGTCGCCGCCTCGCGTCGGTCGGCCAGCACCGCGCGGACGGCCGCGACGTCGACGTCGAACGCGTCTGCTCGCTCGAAGAGCCCGCGCCAGGACATGCTCGTCTCGAGCGGTGGGACGGCGAAAAACGTGTGGGTCCCGCGCCCCGGGACAGCGTGCGTGCCACGATTTATACGTGCAGAGACACCTATGCGTAACGGGACCCACCGTGGGCGAGCAAGAGCCGGTACACGGCGAGCAGGGCACAGTCGAGGGACGATGTACGGACGTTCGACGCGGAGACGACGGGACGGAAACTGTCGCGGTCGAAATCGAGTCCAGGGACGGGCGGGGCTGGGTAGTGTTCGACTCCGGGTCGCCGGGCCACACGTACGACTGGGAACCGGGCGACCGATACAGGCTCGACGGCGTCGTCGGCTGTGACCGCGAGCGGGCGCTGCGAACCCGCGAAGAACGGGTCGACGAGGCGCTCTCGACGGTCCGGGGGATCGACCTGCTCGAAGCCACCGACACGACGGTCGAGACGGACGCCTGTCCCGAGTGTGGCGGCACCATCGACGTCGCGGACGCGGTGAGACTCGCCGACCCGGTTCGAGCCCGTATCGCGGACCTGTCGGGGCCGATCCACGGGATCGGACGGGCGTCGCTGTCGGTCGAGGCGCTGGGGTCGGCGGTCGACGACTGGCGACCGCGACCCGACCAGGGGGCGACCGGGTTCGAGGCTGACCCGACGGTGGTCTGTCTCGACTGCGGGGCGGACGTGACGGCGTCCTACCGCGAGCGGGCCGCCGCCGCGAAGCGCGACGCGAGGGTCGACGACGGCGGTGACGGCGGGATGGACGACATCGTTCAGGAGGCGCTAGAGAATCCCGAACAGGCGATGGCGAGCAGCGCCCCGGTGGACGCATCGGGTGCGGAGACGCGACTCAACGACCTCGGCTACGGGGGCGGCGGGTCGGCGGCCGCTGCGGACGTCGGGATGGCAACCGGGGGCGCCAAAGACGCCAACAACTTCCGGGACAACGTCCACGAGGGCCACGTTCCGATGCCCGACTCGCTCGCCTACGAAGGCCTGTTCTACGACTACTACTTCGAGACGGGCGAGGCTGGCCCGGCCGGCGAGGGACTGTTCTACCCGTCGTACGCGCGGGCGGTCACGACGTCCCCGCTGTCGGGCGAGCGCGAGCGCTATCTGACGGTCGGGCTCAACTCGACGCTGACCGAGGCCGACCTGGAGCGCAAACCCCTGAACCTGGTCGCCGTCGTCGACGTCTCGGGGTCGATGAGCAGTCGCTTCGACCAGTACTACTACGACGAACACGGGAACCGCCGTGCGGTCGAGACCGACGGCGACGACGAGTCGAAGATGGCGGCCGCACGGCGGGCGCTCTCGGCGCTGACCGAACAACTCCGCGACGACGACCGCCTCGGGGTCGTCCTCTACAGCAGCGAGGCACACGTCGCCAAACCGCTCCGGCGGGTCGGCGAGACCGACATGGACGCCATCCGCCGTCACATCGCGGAGATCCGCGCTGGCGGCGGGACGAACATGTCTGCGGGGTTCGACGCCGCGATGGACCTGCTCGAACCCCACCACGATGCCGACCTGGCCGACGCCGAGAACCGGGTCGTCTTCATGACCGACGCGATGCCCAACCGGGGCGCGACCGGCGAGGCGGAGATCGTCGAGCGCTTCGACGACGCCGCCGGGAAACACGTCCACACCACGTTCGTCGGGATCGGTCTGGACACGAACGCCGACCTCGTCGAGTCGATCTCGGGCGTTCGCGGAGCGAACCACTACTTCGTCCACTCGACGGCGGAGTTCGAGGAACGCCTCGGCGATGAGTTCACCTACATGGTGACGCCGCTGGTGTTCGACCTCTCGCTCGACGTGGTCTCGGACGGCTACGAGATCGAGGCGGTCTACGGCTCACCGAACGCCGACCGCGCGACCGGCGAGGTGATGAACGTGACGACGCTCTTTCCCTCTCCGACGTCCGACGGGGAGACCCGCGGCGGCGTGACACTCCTCGAACTCCGACAGACTGACTCCGGCCCCGGGTCCGACCCCGACTCCGACGCGTCGCTGGAACTCGTCGCGAACTGGGTCGAGCGCGACGGCACGCAGGGACGAGTCGCCGACACCATCTCGTTCCCCGACGGCGATGGCGAGCACTTCGACGACACCGGGGTTCGCAAGGCCGTGTTCCTGAGTCGCTACGGGCGACTACTGCGCGAGTGGATGGGCGCCGTTCGCGCGGGTGACGACGAGGTCGATGTCGCCGGGGAAGGCACCGTCGACGACTGGCAGTCGCCCGCGGAACGGGAACTCGGTGAGTGGGAAGCGCAGTCGGTGCCGCTGCGGGTGCCGGCGCCCTACCGCGACGAGTTCGAGACGTTCCGGGAACACGCACTCCGTGAGATCGAGCACATCGGTGACGACACTCTCTCACAGGAACTCGACGTCCTCGAACTGCTGGGCGACCCGGGCGCCGTCGAGCGAGTCCGAGCGGACGACGGCGACGGGCGAGACGCGACTGACGACGTCGACGACTCGCCCGATGCCTGTCCGAACTGCGGCACTGACCTCTCGAACTACGGGTCCGGGCCCCACCTCTGTCCCGAGTGTGGGACCACGGTCGAATGACCCAGGACGACGACCCCCGAGAGACTCGGTTGGCCAGAGAGTCCTCGGGAGACCCGATTGTTCCGGATTCGTCCGGCGAGTGTCCACTGTCATGCGACTGTCTGACGGGTAATTAAGTCGTCCGCCGGAGCACCCCTGCGTGGGCGCGCAGCGACGGCCTCAGTTCCCATCCTCCCTACGCGCGCGCCCCACCCATCCACCCACAGCCCGATACGAGACGCCCCTCGCGGTCCTGCCCGGGACCGCCTTTTCCGTCCCTTCGCGTGTGAAGCCCTGCGAGCGCTCCCCTATCGGCCGGGGCGATTATACCATGCCATCCACCGGGGCGACTACGCCGCGGCTTCCTCGCCGCGCAGGAACGCCCGGATATCGGGGAGGTCCTCGTGGGGGGCCATCAGCGCCACCTCGTCGCCGGGTTCGATGACCGTCTGGGGCAGCGGGATCTTCATCGGTTCGTTGCGCCGGCCGTGGGCGTAGATGCGAGCGTCACCCGTCAGATCGACCTCGATGACCCGTTCGCCGACGACCGGGGACCCCTCCGGGATCCTGACCGTCGCGACCGACAGTTCCTCGGCGAGGTCCGCGAGGACGTTGAAGTCGCCGCCGAGGAGTGCGGTCTTGGCCCCCGCCGCGCCGAGGCGTTCGGGGTAGATGATCTCGTCGACGTCTTCGGCGTATTTCTCGAAGATCTCCTGGCGGTAGTCCTCGTCGATGCGCAACACCGTGCGCAGGCCGTAGTGTTTGCCGAGCATGCACGCCGAGAAGTTGGTGTTCAGGTCGCCGGTCAGCGCCGCGATGGCGTCCACGTCGGCGATACCCGCCTCCTCCAGAACCGACTCCACGGAGCCGTCCCCCTCGACGACGGTAAAGCCCTCCGACTCGGCACGTCGCACCTTCTCCGGGTCGTTCTCGACGAGCGTGAGGTCGTGCCCCTCGCTCTGGAGGATGCGACAGACGCGCATCCCCACGCGACCGAAGCCGACGATGACGAACTTCATACCGCCCGGTATGTCACCCGGTCACATAACTGCTGTCGTCGGAGGGGTCAGCCGGTTTTCCCGGTCCGGAACCGCTCCGCCCGGTCACCGTGCTGTCTCGTCGGCCGACGACAGTTCCGAGCGACGTTCGCCGTCCGGGGTGCCGGCTTCCTCCGTGGGTCCGACCTCCCCGTCCGGTGCTGTCGCCGCTATCGGGCCGCGATGACCGCTGTCATTCTCGAACGCGCCGATCCCGAGACCAGCCACTGCGGCGAGCGTCACGACCAGCGCCGTCTCGACGTAGGCGCTCGCGAGCGACGCCATCCATGCGACGAGCCACCTGCTCCCGGCTCCGAAGGCCCCAGCCAGCGTCGAGTCGGTGAGCACGGCCGGTAGCACCGGCCCGACCGTCGTTCCGACGAGACTCCCGACCCCGACGAGCACGACGAAGCGCCGGACCGACCCGTCGAAGTCGTACCGGCGCGCCCCAGCGATCCCCAGCAAGACGCCGCCGCCGACGAGCAGGAGGCCGCTGGCGAGGCTGTCGGCGCTGCTGAAGATCGAGAGCGTCTCCATCGTGGCCCTGCCGAACCCCGAGAACCGGTCGGGGAGACCGACCCCGCTCGACATGAGTACCGTCGTCGCGGACTCGACGACGACCGACCCGGCGGCCACGACGGCCGCGCCGACCGGCACCGCGAGCGGACTGCCCAAGGGCGCGTCACTGCGCTGCCACTCCGTCGGGAGTCGCGCGAGGGCGACGCCGGCCAGTGCCGCCACGACGACGACCAGCGGCATCGAGACGAGCACCGACAGGAGCGCCAGCACCAGCAAGAGCGGGGAGGCCGTCGACGTGGCACCCTCGACGGTCAATATCGCCACCACGACGACGACAGCCGCGCCGCCGGCGCCGAGTTCCGTGGCGAATTCGCGGGACGCCCGGGAGACGTCGTGGCGGCGCTGTTCGCGATAGCCGAGGCCGACGCTGGCCGCGAACGCCACGAGCGTGCCGAGCGTCGCCAGCAGCGTCACGGTGACTCGACCGGTGGCGGGGTCGAACCCCGGAAACCACGACGACAACTCCGGGCTGACGAGGATCGGACCGACCGTGGCGGCGATCGCGAGGACGGCCAACGCCGCCCCCTGGAGGACGTGTCGCAGATCGCGTCGCATACCTGACGATCCATCCCATCGACAGATAAATCTCGTGTCTGTGCAGTCGAAACAGGGGTCGAGTACGGCGTCGTGACCGGCCAGGAGTCGAAGAGGCAGGACAGTCCGAGGAGCGCGTGGTCCGGGCCGTCAGTCGTCCAGCGCGAGCGAGGCGAGCAGTGCCTCCAGCTGGATTCGCTCGCTCGCACCACGGGTGATCCGGTACTCGGTCTCGCCGATCCGGTCGAGCAATCGAACGGCGGCCTCGTCCTCCAGTTCGAACTCCCAGACCCCACGATGGAGCTGGTCGATGACGTCACCGCCGGCGATGCCCTCCTCTGTCAGGAGCCGGTCGAGCGTGGAGCGCGCGGCCGTGAAGTCGCCGTCGAGCGCCTGGTCGACCATCTCGCGGACCTCCTCGGGACGGGCCGTGGAGGTCAGCGCGTAGACCGCCTCCTCGTCGACGGTCTCGCCCGTGACCGAGGCGGCCTGCAGCGCGTTGATAGCCTTGCGCATGTCGCCGTCGGCGGCGTAGACCAGTGCGTCCATCCCGTCGTCGGTGAGTTCGATCCCCTCCGCCGCGGCGATGTGGCGCATCTCCTCGGCGACGGCCTCGTCCGACAGCGGCGAGAACCGGAACACGGCACAGCGGGACTGGATCGGGTCGATGATCTGGCTGGAGTAGTTACACGAGAGGATGAAGCGAACGTTGTTCGAGAACTGCTCCATCGTCCGGCGAAGCGCTCCTTGAGCGTCAGAAGTGAGGGCGTCTGCCTCGTCGAGGAATATTATTCGATGGTCGACACCGCCAAAAGAAGTGCGCGCGAAGCTCTTGATCCGGTCGCGCACCACGTCGATCCCCCGCTCGTCCGAGGCGTTGAGTTCGAGGAAGTTGTCGCCCCAGTTCTCGCCGTAGAGTTCGCGTGCGATGGCCGATGAACATGTCGTCTTGCCGACACCAGCCGGCCCCGAGAACAGCAGATGCGGCAAATCTCGCCGCTTCACGTAGCTCTTGAGCCGTTCGACGTTGTCCTCCTGTCCGACGACGTCGTCGAGCGCCTGCGGGCGGTACTTCTCGATCCAGACCGCGTCGCGCCCGGCCCGCGCGTCCGCTTCGGCGTCGCTCATGTCCGAGGGGAGGCGACGCCGGTCCGTAAACCTACCGAGAGCGGGGTCCGAAGTCGACGACAGCGCGGCCTACTGCCGGGAAAGGTCGACCTAGCGAGGACGCTGTCTGGAGGACAGGCACCAGTCGCGGACAAACCACTGCCTAACTATGCGGCGGCGTGGACTCGGTGGATCCGATGACTCGCACTGCAGTGACACTGGCGGTCGTCCTGCTCGTGACACTCGCCATCGTGCCCGGTGTCGCGGCCGCAGCCACACGAACCGGGGGAAGCGTCGTCGTCGGCGCCGACGAGACGATAGACGAGAACCTCGACGCCTTCGGCGGGTCCGTTGTGGTCCGCGGCACGGTCGAGGGTGACCTCTCGGCGTTCGCCGGAACAGTCCTGGTCCGCGGGACCGTCGAGGGCGACGTGACGGCCGTCGGCGGCACCGTCCAGATACTCGGCACGGTCGGCGGCGACGTCGAGGCCTCCGGCGGCACCGTCGACGTCGGCGAGGGCGCCACGGTCGGCGGGACACTCGCGGCGGCCGGCGGAACCGTCGCGGTCGCCGGCACCGTCGACGGTGACGCGCGACTCGCGGGCGACACCATCACGCTCGCCGAGACGGCCGTCCTCGGCGGCGACCTGGCGTACGACGGCGACCTCGCCCGTGCCGACGGCGCGACCGTCGAGGGGACGGTGACCCGGGACTCGGGGATCAACGTCGGGCCGGGCGCGGACTTCTCCGTTCCGAACGGTGTCTTCTCGGTCTACGGCGCTATCGTGACGCTCCTGCTCGGGGCCGTTCTCCTGCTGGCGTTCCCGGCGTTCTCGGCCGACGTGGCGACGAAGGTGGCGACCGAACCGCTCCGGACGGCCGGTGCCGGACTGGTGACGATGATCGCGATCCCGGTCGCGCTCGCGCTCGTCGCGGTCACGATCATCGGCATTCCGCTATCGCTGGCGGGGTCGATCGCCTTCGGCCTGCTCGTCTGGGTCGGCACCGTCTACGGCCGCTACGCGCTTGGTGCGTGGCTACTCGGCCTGGGCGACGCCGAGAACCGCTGGCTCGCGCTGATCGTCGGCGTCGTCGTCGTGGCCGTGTTGGGTTTCGTCCCGATAATCGACCCGCTGGTCCGGTTCGCCGTCTTCCTGCTGGGCTTCGGTGCGCTCGTTCGCGGCCTCCTGCGTACGTACACCGCCCGGCGGGGCGAACGCAGGACGACAGAATCGACCGCACCGACACCACCCGATTCCGAGTCGGACGTCGGCGCGACCTGAGCGGCGGGGCCGAGTGGTGCGCGCTCGAACGGTGGTGGGACCGCGCCACCTCCTCCGATCGGTCACTCGCGCCGTGACGACACGCTCAAGGCTCGTCGGGCGAACTCCCAGGTATGCGCGTCACGGTGTCGGTCGTCGGCGGAGAGACCCACGAGGTCACGGTCGACGACGGCGACACGTACGCCGACCTCCTGGGGGACCTGGCGTTCAGTCCGCACCAGGTGTCGGTCCTCGTCGAGGGTCGGCCCGTCCCCGAGGACCAGCCCGTCGAGACGGACCGCGTCGAGGTGTTGCGCCTCGTCAAGGGCGGGTAGCGACGAGTCAAGATCCGAACAGTTACTTACCGGGGGGTAAAACCGGCCGGGATATGGGAGACGAGCCCTCCACAGGTGGAGACGGGGACCGGCCGAACAGACGAGACCTCCTGCGAGCACTGAGCGGTGTCGGCGCGGCGGGGCTGGCGGGCTGTTCGCTCGCCGACCGCGCCACGCCGACCGACGGGTCCGACGGGACGCCCGGAGACGACGCCACTCCGGACCCGGGTGGTGAAACGCCCGACGAGACGCCCAGCGCGACGCCGACCGACGAACCGCGTGAGACGCCGGGGGACTTCGAACCCGAGGTCCCGGAGGAACCGGCGCTGCTCGTCCTGTCGGTGACGGCTGGCTACCGGCACGACGTCGTCGAGACCGGCAATCAGGTGATCGGGGAACTCGCCGACGAGATCGCCGAGGCAGTCGACCGCGAGTCGGTGACCGTCGACGTCGTCGACGACCCGGACGGCGACGCGTCCGACTTTCCCAGCGACGCCGAGGAACTCGCCGGGTACGACGCGGTCGTCTGGCACAACACGACCGGGAGCGTCCTGGACGAGGACCAGCAGGCCGCCTTCGAGGCGTACGTCGACGACGGCGGGGGCTACGTCGGGATCCACGCTGCCGCGGACACCCACTACGACTGGGAGTGGTACGGCGACCTCGTCGGCGCGTACTTCAGTGACCACCCCGAGGTCCAGACCGGGCGCGTGAACGTCACCGACCGGGCACACCCCTCGACGACCCACCTCCCGGCCGTCTGGGAGGTCGAAGACGAGTGGTACGACTACCAGGCCAGTCCCCGCGGCGACGTGCACGTCCTCGCTACCCTGGACGAGGACAGCTACGACGGTGCGACGATGGAGGGTGGCCGGGCCGACCACCCGATCGCGTGGTGTCAGCCCTTCGCGGGCGGCCGGTCGTGGTACACCGGCCGGGGCCACACGGAGGCGGCCTTCCAGGCGGAGGACTTCCGCGAGCACCTCCGCCAGGGGATCATGTGGGCGGCGGGCTACGTCGACGGAGACGCCTCGGGCACGATCTGGGACAGTTACTCGCTGGAACCCATCGAGACAGTTCTCGAACAGCCCATCGCAATCGAGGTCGACGACCAGGGGCGCCTGTTCCTCATCGAGCGCGGCGGCACGCTCTCTGTCTTCGAGGACGGCGAGCTGTCGACGGCGATGGAACTGGACGTCTACACCGACGACGAGGACGGCGACCGCCCCCAGGAGGACGGGCTCGTGGGACTGGTGCTGGACCCCGACTTCGAGTCGAACGGCTGGATCTACCTCTACTACTCGCCGCCGAGCGACGCGGTCGAGGACCCCCACAACCGGCTCTCGCGGTTCACCGTCGAGGACGGTTCGGTCGACCCCGCCACGGAGGAAGCGATCCTGCGCGTTCACACCCAGCGCGAGACCTGCTGTCACACCGGCGGCGAACTCCACTTCGACCCCGACGGCAACCTCCTGCTGACGACCGGCGACGACACCAACCCCTTCGAGTCCTCGGGGTACGCCCCGATCGACGAGCGCGACGGTCGGGAGCACTTCGACTCGCAGCGCTCGGCCGGCAACACCGCCGACCTGCGCGGGAAGGTCCTCCGGGTCACTCCAGAGGACGACGGCTCCTACTCGGTGCCCGAGGACAACCTCTTCACCGAAGCCCAGGGGTACGGCGACGAACTCGACGAGGGACTCGTTCGCGAGGAGATCTACGTGATGGGGATGCGAAACCCCTACACTGCGGCCGTCGACCCCGAGACTGGCTGGTTCTACGTCGCGGACTACGGGCCGGACGCCACGAGCTGGGACGCGAACCGCGGCCCGCCGGGCGTCGTCGAGTTCGACCAGATACGCGAGGCCGGCAACCAGGGCTGGCCCTACAGCGTCGGCCCCAACACTCCCTATCGCGACTACGACTTCGAGTCCGAGGAGTCGGGCGAGTGGTTCGACCCCGAAAACCCCGTCAACGAGTCGCCGAACAACACCGGCATGACCGAACTCCCGCCCACCCAGGAGTCGACGCTGTTCTACCCCAAGGGCTGGGACGCCTACCTGAACGCGCCGAGCGAGGCACCGGTCTCGCCGCCCGACCAGGTGCCCCACCCCGATCTGCCCGGCGGCGGCGCGCCGACGGCCGGGCCGGTCTATCACGGGGTCGAGTCTCCGGCCGAGACCGCGCTCCCGCCGTTCTTCGAGGGGAAACACCTGATCGCCGAGTGGGGACTGGGCTGGCTGAAGTACGTCTCCTTCGACGAGGCGGGGAACGTGACGGAGATCGACCCGTTCCTGCCCGAGTTGTCGCTGACCGGCCCGATCGACATGGCGGTCGGCCCCGGCGGCGAACTCTACCTCCTGGAGTTCGGCGGCTGGGGAGGCGTCGAGGGCTCCCGTCTCTCGCGGATCGACCACAACTGGTAACCTGTCCGGAACCGGAGACCGCTCTCCGAAACTGGTGACCGGAGACCGCTCTCCGAACCGGGCACTGCTCTCCGAACCGGGCACTGCTCTCCGAACCGGACCGCGCGTCTCACCGAACCGGACCGCGCGTGCACAGTCGTTTTGACGGTGGCTGCAGTACTCGCGAGTGATGACCGACGCGCCAGCGCCCGCGTTCGAGGTATCCAACGCCGGCGCCGGACCGGACTCGTGTTCGCTGTCGGCGCTCGCGAGCGACTACGAGTTCGTGGTGCCGTACTTTCAGCGGGACTACGAGTGTACGGAGTGTCGAAAGCAGGTTCGGCGGACCCGCGACCGCTACGACTCCTTCCGGGCGCGCGACGCGCTCCCCGTATTCGTCCTCCCCGGCCCCCGCGAACACGCCCGGGCCTGGCAGCGAGAGTTCGAACTCCCGTTTCCGGTGCTTTCCGACGCGGACGGCACGATGGCGAGCGACTACGGCCAGCCCGTCCGTCTCGCCTTCGCCAGCGACTGGAGCGACTTCTTCGGCCGGATCCCGAAGGTAGTGGTCGTCGACGCGCGCGGGGCCGAACCCCGGATCACCTGGACCTACACCGGGACGGTCGTCGCCGACCGGCCCACGACGAACGAGGTGGTCGCGGCCGTCGACGAGGCCCGCGAGTCCGAACCGCCGCGGACGGCCCAGTCGTGACCGACGTCGGCGTCCGCGCCGCGACCGCCGACGAACTCGCGAGCGTCCTCGGGATCCTCGACGGCGCTGCACTCGAAACGGACGCCGAGCGCGTCCGTGCGGGCATCGAACGCGGCGACGTGCTGGTCGCGGTGCCCGGCGACGCCGCGGGCACTGACGGTACGGAGCGGACTCCCGTCGGCGCGCTCGTCTTCGACGGGGACGAGATCGCGAACGTCGCCGTCCGTCGACGCCGTCGCGGCCAGGGGATCGGCACCGCGCTCGTCGAGGCGGCCGCCGACCGTCGCGAGGTGCTGGTCGCCGAGTGCGACGCGGACGTGGCCGCGTTCTACGAGTCGCTGGGGTTCGACCTGACGTCGCTCGAAGGCGGTCGGTGTCGCGGGCGACGCGACGAGTGAGTCGCGACGACGCCGTGCTCACCGCGGAATCCGCACCGACGTCTTGCTCACCCCGGCGTCTCGCGACCGACGACGCTCTCGGGTTCGAGTGCGTACAGTGTCAGCTCCAGGTCCTCGAGGTCTTCGTCGAAGACGCGGATCGGCGCGAACTCCTCGTTTATCCTCGCCGCGTCGTAGTGTGGGTCGTCGTCGGCCACCTCGCGGAGCCGTCCGCGGACGAGTATCGACCACGAGTCGAGTTCCCGGGCCTCCTCTGTCGGGTCGGCGGCGTAGACGACGAGCGTCGCCGTCTCGGTGGTGTCGAGGTAGTCGACTTTCGTCGAGTCGGCTGTCTCGCCCAGCCGGAAGAAGACCGTCCCGTCCTCGTAGTGGTAGGCGACCGGAACGGCGTAGGCGTCGGCGGCGTCGGCGAGCGCGAGAACGCCCGTCCCCGCCTCGCGGAGCCGTCGCTCGACCGTCTCGCGGTCCATGCCCTCGGTGTAGGTGAAGGAAACGTCGGGGTCCATTGGTGGTCCGAACGGTGTCGGTACGCAACCTACGCGACGAGGTGGCTTAAACGCGGGCGACGACCCCCGACCGAACCGGCCACACCAGCGCGGTCACGCCAGTGCGCTCACACAAGCGGCTCGACCAGGTCCCCACCCGCCGACAGCAGTTCCTCGACCCGTTCCTCGGAGCCCGCCTCGGCGTACACGCGCAGTTTGGGCTCGGTACCGCTCGGGCGCACGAGCACCCACGAACCGTCGTCGAGGAAGACCTTGAACCCGTCTACCGTCGAGACGCGGTCGACGCTCGCGCCGGCCATCGAACCGGGGAGTGCGTCCTCCAACTCGGAGAGCACGGGGTCTTTGCGCTCCGCGGGACAGTCGACGCTGATCCGTGACTGGTGGATCTCGCCGTGTTCGTCGAGCAGCGCGGCGACGCGCTCGTCGTAGGACTCCTCGGCGGCGATGGCGGCGGCGACGAGCGCCACGAGCACGCCGTCCTTGTTCCGGAGGTGGGCGGTGAGCCCGAACCCGCCGCTCTCCTCGCCGCCCATCAGCGTGTCGTGGTCGGCCATGGCCTGTGCGACCCACTTGAAGCCGACCGGCGTCTCGTGGACAGCCTGGCCGTGGCTCTCGGCGACGCGGTCGACGATCGAACTCGTCGAGACGGTGCGGACGACGTCGCCGCTCCGGTAGTAGGTCTCGGGGTCGGCGAGCACCTCACCCGCCAGCAACGCGTCGTAGGTGGCCGCGAAGAAGAGGTTCGGGTCCAGCGCAGCCCGGTCGGGCGTGACGACGGTCACGCGGTCTGCGTCACCGTCGTTGGCGATCCCGAGAGTTGCGTCGGTCTCGGCGACCCGTTCGGCGAGGGTTTCGAGGCGCTCGGGGGCGGGTTCGGGCGAGGAACCGCCGAACGTGGGGTCCTGCTCACAGCGCAGGCGTTCGACCTCGGCGTCGTTGGCCGTCGCGTCACCGGCCCGCCGATCCACGGGGTCCGCGTCGGCGTCCGGCGTGGCACGCTCGTCGCTCATCGTTGTCACATTCCGGGCGGCGCCCTTTTGGCCTTGCCGGTCCCCACCCTGGGCTTCCGTAAAGACGGTCCGTGGATGCGCGGTCTCGCCGGTCGGTGCCGTCCCCAGCACGGCGTTGATCACCGCACCGACCAGCAGGACGATGCCGGCGACGTAAAACCAGGTGACCAGCAGGAGGATGGCCCCGACCGCGCCATACAGCGCGAAGGCGCCGGCGTTCGCGGCGTAGAACGTGAACGTCGCCCCCAGGACGGTCCAGCCGAGTGCGGCGAAGATTGCCCCTGGAACCGCGTCGCGATAGGCCATTTCCACGTCCGGAAAGAGATAGTAGAATGGGTAGAACGCGACGAACAGAGAGACGACGAGCACCGCCGTCCCGGCGAGATCCGTTAGCTCGCGGCCGGCCGCGGCCAGCGCGCCGTTGACGACCGCGAGGGCGACGACGGCGACGGCGATGCCCAGCAGGGCAGCCGTCGCGTCGAGCAACTGGCTGGCCAGCGAGCCAGGGTCGTTCCGACCGTAGGCCAGCGTGAATGCGACGTCGAGCCCGCGAAAGAGTCGCAGGCCGCTCCAGAGCAACAGCGCGATGCCAACCACCGTGGCACCACCACGCCCCGCACCGGCACGGAGTGCTTCGTCCAGCAGCGCCGTCCCCGAGGGTGAGAGGAAGGCCGAGACCGTCCCGATGACGGCGTCGGCGAAGGCCTCGCCGCCGACCGTCGACGCGACGACGAACGCGAGCAAGCCGAGGGGAAACAGCGAGACCAGCATGTAGTACGCCAGACTCGCAGCGAGAAAGGACAGCTGGGCGTTACGGGACCGTTCGACGACGGCTTTCGACGCTCCCAGGAAGCGATGACCGTACACACCAGATTCTGGTGGGCCGTGCTCTTAATGACACGGAAGCTTGAAGCCCGGGCCGTTCCCCTGCCCGGTATGGACCGGGCC